>Ga0070741_10000355_pt1 | contig 172134 bp, 186 predicted proteins | sample Coa_R1_4_FD_66440 | JGI IMG/M metagenome (GOLD analysis project Ga0070741, IMG submission 66440) | Surface soil microbial communities from Centralia Pennsylvania, which are recovering from an underground coalmine fire - Coalmine... | ecosystem: Environmental > Terrestrial > Soil >... | reverse complement strand
ATGGGTTACGGCTTGCTTCGCGGACCCCCGGAGGCATGACCATTGCTGACCTCCGCTACGGGGCTGCAGGAGATTTCGCTCCCCACACCACACATAACGCCGAAGCGCTCGGCGCCAGGATCGTTGCGACTTGGGCCGCCGGTCTCCTGCGGGGGTGTTAGACCCGCGCTCCACCGGCCATCGCCACCCTCCTCGCATCAGAAACACCGGCCGATGCCCCTTGGAGTGAGGAGGGATAATGATGATTATAGAGGAACGAATGGAGAACGCAAGGGGCAAACATTCTATATTTTGAAAGGCGCTGCGATCTGCTCGCCCGGATCGGACAGGCAAGCCATGACCGCCAGGGACGCGGGCTCAGCCGGCAGGGCGGACGCCGAGCTCTTTCAGCGACCGCGTGCAAATCGTCGCCGGGTCGTGCTCGCCCAAGCGATAGACCTGGATGATCTTTGCCGCGATGAGCTCGGTAACGGGGTCTTCGCGATCTTTGAGCCGCAATACTTTAAGCGCGGCTTCATACGCGGCGCTCAGGCTCTCGATCTCGTCGGGGCTGAACACCCCTTCGCGAAACATACGGTAGATCGCCATGAACGCACCGGGGGGGGGACCGCGTAACCAAGAAGTAAACAGCAGTATCCCGATACGCGCCATGTCAAAAGACACAAGGGACCCTCTTGGCCTTTAAAAGGGGCTAACGGAGGCGGAAGGGGCCAGTACGCGCGTGCCGAGCTTTTTTCGCTGCAAACAAAGAGGCCGCCAACTGACGCCGCTTCACACTGCTTCTGAGAAACTCGATGTCGTCCCGTCGCGCCGCCGCAGCAGCCCGAGCGGAGCTGATGAGGACGACACGCAAATGCGGCTGGCGCCGCTTGATGTGCGCCGCGACCTCCAAACCGTTGAGACCGGGCGGATCATAGTCGAGAAACACAAGATCGAACGCGCGCGCGTTGAGTTCGGCGAGGGCGCCAGGGACATCCTCGGCTTCGGCGATCTGCATCTGATGCCGGCTGACACAGAGGGCTTTGCGCACGATGCTGCGCATCACTGAAGAGTTCGTCGACAAGCACCCGGCGTGACGCTCTTGGCTCTTGGCTCTTGGCTCTTGGCGCATGCCGGTGAAGGCTATCAGCAGGAACTTTTGGAAATTGCCCAAGTTAGAGGCATTGCGGTCAAGACGACGCGCAAAGGAATGCCGGCTATGGACAATGATCAATCCGCTGTTTCATGGAGCGCAATCGCGGCAGGAGCGACCGCGACGGCCGGGCTCACGCTCATCCTCATCGCCGTCGGTAGCGCGCTCGGGTTTTCATCGGTATCGCCATGGCCTAATTCCGGTCTCTCGGCCACGACGTTTCGAATCTCGACCGGCCTCTATTTCGTCTTCACCGCGCTGATCGCCTCGACGATCGGAGGATACGTCGCCGGCCGCCTGCGCACGAAATGGACCGGCCTGCACACTTATGAAATCCAGTTCCGCGACACCGCGCACGGCTTTCTCGCCTGGGCCTTCGCCAACGTCGTCGGTGCTGCATTCCTCGCCACTGCAGCTGCGGGATTGGCCGGCGGAGCGGCAACCGGATTGGCGGCGGGGGCCGGCGTCTCCGGCGGTCAGGCCACAAACAATTCCAGTGCCGATTATTACGTGACGCTGTTGCAGCGCCCACCTGCCGGAGGGCCGTCCTCCACGGGGGCCGAAAGCGCACCGGCGGCCGCGCCTTCCGAAGCGCCCCAGCAGAACAATGGGGCGCCTGCTCGTCAGATGCGCCTCATCATCACGCACGCGATCGCAAACGGCGGCGCACCGCCCGATGCCGATCGTGCCTACCTGGCCCAGCTGGTTTCCAGGCAAACCGGGTTGAGCCAGGCCGACGCGGACAAGCGCGTCGCGGACGTGACCATGCAAGTCAAAGCCGCGCTGGATCAGGGACGTCGCGTCGCGGCCTCGATCTCGATCTGGACCGCGATCGCGATGCTGGTCGGCGCCTTCTGCGCTGCCCTCGCCGCCATCGAAGGCGGTCAGCTGCGGGACCGCCGTTGGCGTGGCGTGTTCTGGACTCGCGCCTACAACGAACCGATTGGATCTTAGGAGACGATCATGGGTCTCATTTTACTCTGGCTGCTCGGGATCCCGATCCCACTGCTCATTCTGATCGCGCTGCTGGCGCGGTAAGCCGCGCTCAGAGGACCGGCTGCTGTTTGCGTCTACGGCGGCGGCAGCAGTAGCGCGCGGCCGAATTGAGGAATGAAGTTCATCGAGATCTGCCGCTGTACGACAACGATGGACGCCGCCAACCGCAGAGGCCTTTTCAAGGCACCACAACAGCCTTCCGAACTGCGCTGTAAAAAAGATAAAATCCAAAGAGCCTCGACACACACCAGGTCGTGACACGACGGCTGCTAAGTGAGCGGCGTGTGCGTCTGCTTGTTACCGAGGTAGAGATAGGTTGCATCGAAATCGGCGAAGTGGGCCAATCTTTTCCAATCCAGGATGGTGACGACACGGTTGCTCAAGCTCGCCATGCCTACTGATTTCAGCTCAGCACATTTGCGATTCACGTGCACCAGCGACATGCCCATCGCGTCGGAGAGGTCGCTCTGCGTCGCCGGCAAGAAGTAAGTCCTGCCTTTTGTCTCTTCAACGAAACGCAGACGAACGAAGAGCTCGCAAAAAAGGTGCGCCAATCGTGCGGCGGCCGAGCGCCGGCCGATGGAGACGAGCCATTCGCGGCTGATGGCGCCGTCGGCCGCGGTGGCCGCCCAGAACAATGTGCTGAGGTCCGGCGAGCCGCGCAGCATCCTGTCGATGGTGTCATGCGAAACAATACCGACTTCGCAGTCAGTGAGCGCCACAACGGTATGCTCGCGATGTTTGAGAACATAGCAATCGAGATCGCAGAAGTCGGCGGTGACATAAAACCCGCTGATCTGCCGGCTTCCCATCGGCAAGACCTTCTGGCGGGAGGCGAAACCGGAAAGCAGGATCGAGCTGGTCGTGCATGGCGTGCGCAGCCCAACAATCTCCTCGCCAGCGGGGACGTGCTTACGCTGGGCAACCGATGCCAGCAGCGTCTCGACATCCTCAGGAGAGAGCGAGTCGGCAAAACCGAGCCGATTGATCAAGCGTCGCATCCGACCTTTCCGAGTGCCCCCGTGCGACCCGGGCGATGACGCCGTCCCTTGCAGAGGAGCATTCCCGGTTCCGACAAGCGGAACCTAGGACCAGGGGCACACCCGCGCTATTCAGTTTGCTGTAGTCGGCCAAAAATCGACAGCAACCCCGGGCAGGAGTCCGTCGTTTTCCAGACATGGGAGGTGACGATGCCTGTTTACCTGTTCCATATCAGCAACGGCGGGCCGGAAGACCATTCCATCGAGCTCGAAAACGACGACGCGGCGGTGGCTGAATTGGTCCATACGGCCGCCTCGATGCTGTCCGAACTAAAAGCGGCCAAGGTCGGAAAGACCGTGCACAGCCTGGAGATCACGCGCCCGAATACGACGCGCCTCGCAAGCGTCAGCTTCCAGATCGAGCGTCATACGTGAGTGGAGGCGGGTGGATATATCGTCGATGGACTTGCCAGTCGGCCAACCGCCGCGTCAGCCGTCGTCACGTGCGTCGTTGGACAAAAATACCTGCCGCGCGTCGCGCTCGAACACCCGGCGCTCTGCATCGTCGAGGGCGGTCATGCGGAACACTTCGATCATCCGGAATTGCCGGAGGCTGTGCGAGAGCAGCCTGGCGAAGTCGATTCTGCGCCCCGGACCGTCGTTGATCAGAACCAGCGCGTGTTGATCGCGCAGTTCCTGCCGCGCAGAGGCGATGCTTCGGTCAATATCGGCGAGCTTCGGCTTTTCCATGAGCGGGGGAGATCTCATTGCCTTGGCTCCGCTTTACTCGCCTGGGCTGCGACCGTCGCGTCCGATCCGCTGTCAACCTTAGCGCGCCGATGTCATTTGATGCATAGGTTCCTGTTGAGTCCCATCCGACCAGGCTAACCGCACTCATCTTGCGCGCACGGACGATCTTGAAGGGCGGCCGCATCAAATGACATAGCAGCTCTTAACTCATTCCCCTTGAGGCGCTTGCTGTACGGCATGCAATGTCGCGCAGCGACGTCGGACTTTGACCGGCGGCCGTGTCGGTCAACTGAGTGGGCGGCAAAAGAAAGGCCGCGTGAAGCGGCCTTTCTTCGCGACGTATGCTGTCCGTCAATTCCCCTCTTTGCCCGCGGGGGCTTTCGGCTTGGTCGCTGCGCCTGGGCCTGGTGCAGGAGCTTTGGCGCCATTCGATCCGGTCGCGGCTCCGCCGCCGACATTTGCCGAGGCACCGGCGCCGGTTGTCGTGCTGCCTTGCATGCCCGCGCCCGCGCCGCCGGCCGGCTTGCCCTTTGCTCCAACCTCCGCACCCGTTCCCTGAGCGCCCGCGCCGCCACTGCCGCCACTGCCACCTGCTGTCCCTACCGACTGCCCCGCCGCGATGCCGAACGATCCGATCGCCAGGACCGCCGCGAGTCCGATTACGCGTATTGCCTTCATGACCGCTCCTTTTCATCTCAGCCGTGTGTCACTTCCGGGCCGACAATCGACCTGCGGCGGTTTTGTTCCGGTAGTGGGACTCAGGCGAGCAACACGGATACCCGCCAAGCGGAACTTAGAGCGCCGAGATCCATTTTAATGGCCGGGCGATGGCCGACCCTCGGCATGACCATTCGCGCATAGGACCCGTTGCGACATCGTCGTCAGCCGGCAGCTCGCCGCCATGCCTCCGAGAATCGATCACAGAGGAGAACTGAAATGAAAGCGAAGATTGTCCTGGCAGCCGGGGTGGCCCTGTCGTTCGCCGCGCCTGCCCTCGCCGAGGAGTATTACGTCGTGCGTGGACCCGACCAGCATTGCACGGTGACGACGAGCAGGCCGGTCGAAACGACCACGATCGCGCAAATCGGCCCCCTTGCCTTCAAGACGCGTGAGGAAGCGCAAGATCGGATCAAGACCACGAAGGTCTGCACCGAAGAAACGACCGGCAGCAGCAGTGTGACGATCGAGAAAAAGTGAGGGATGCCGCGTGAAGGAGCCGGGGCGTGGTCGCGCCCCGGCTTTGGCTTCGCCGGGAGGAACCGACATCTGCGAGGCCGCGTTAGCGAGTACCTCTCGCAACGTGTGCCCATGAGTGAGACATCCGTCAACATCGCAGGGCTGCCGCATGGTGCGGCCAGGCTGCCTCGCATCACCGTCGACGACTACAATGTCGAGCTCAAGGACGACGAAGGCTTTATCGGCGACCGAGCCAGCAAAGGCGCGTTTCGTGATTTCATCGAAAACTGGCGCAAGCCGATGCGCGAGATCGATGTCGATCCGTTCGGTGAGGCCGCGTCATCCAAGCTCAGCAAGAAGCGCCTCGACGAGCTGCTGATCAACGGCAAGCCGGAGACGGCCGGGATCATCCAGGGGGCGATCGAATCCTTCGCCCAGGAATTCGCCGCGGTCCTCATGCGATTCATGAAGCTGAAGGACTGGAAGGAAGCCGAGCGCCTCGTGATCGGCGGCGGCTTCATCGGCAGTCGTGTCGGCGAAATGGCAGTCGGCCGCGCGTCCGTGCTGCTGAAGGCGCAGAAAATCAAGCAGGAGATCGTCACCATTCGCAACGACCCAGACGAGGCCGGGCTGCTTGGAGCCGGGCACCTGGCGCCGGCGTGGATGTTCGAGGGCCACGACGCCATCCTCGCGGTCGATATCGGCGGCACCAACATCCGCGCCGGCGTCGTGTGCATGCGCGTCGACGACGCGCCCGACCTGTCCAAGGCCGATGTCTGGAAGTTCGAGCTCTGGCGGCACGGCGACGAGAAGCTGAGCCGCGAGGACGCGGTCGACGGTCTCGTCAAGATGCTCAAGCGGCTGATCAACCGCGCCAAGAAAAGCGACATCAAGCTGGCGCCGTTCATCGGCATCGGCTGTCCGGGCCGCATCGACGCCGACGGCGCGATCAAGGCCGGCACCCAAAATCTTCCCGGCAACTGGGAGAGCAGCCGTTTCAATCTTCCCGACGTGCTGCGCGAAGCGATCCCGCACATCGGCGAGTACGAGACCAGCATCGTCATGCACAACGACGCTGTGGTGCAGGGCTTGAGCGAACTTCCCTTCATGACCGACGTCGACCGCTGGGCGGTGTTCACGATCGGGACTGGCCTGGGCAACGCACTGTTCAGCGCCAAGTGACCGCCGGCACGCAGAGCAGCGGCTCAATGCCGTTCAGCCCGGGTGGCGCCTGATCACCTCTTCCAGGTTTTCGACCGCGCGCCTGATCTTGCTGCGGCGCATGTCGCTGCCGCGCTTTTCGTGCAAATAGTCGACGACGCCGCGGACAATCTCGGGCGACAGTCCGGTCCATGCGGAAGGCTGGAACAGCGGCAGTCCGTCGAGAGCATCATCGTCGTCGTCGATCACCACAAAGCGCGTCACCCCGGGATGCGTCTTAAGCCAAGCCAGGATTTCCTTCGATCTCGGCTGCTTGGGCATTTCGGGCGTGACGTCGATGAACGGGATGCCCCAATGCCTGGCGCTGAACATGCCGGCGGGATCGTAGCGCCACGTGGACGTCAGCACGACCTTGGCACGCGTCTGCCGCAACAGCTGCTTGAGCCGCTTAAGGAGCTTGGGCTCAACGACGTAAGGCAGCTTGCGCGGATTGCGGGTTCGCTTGCAATTGAGCACACCGTCGATATCGAGAAAAATAACCTTCATCGCCGCGACCTCGTCGCCCGGTCCTAGTCGCTCCGCTTGAGGGGACGCTCGCGCGCCAGGCGCTGCTCGCGAAGCTCGCGCATGCGTGCCAACGTCGCTCGCTGGGCGGCACGATAGTCCCGCACCGCGAGCGGCGCGTCGGCTTTCATTTCTTCCCGGGTGCGAAGGATGCGTTGTGCTCGCGCCCGGCCGTCGAGGTCATCCGTTTTCTGCATGTCGAGGAAACGAGCCCAGCAATCCTAAGTTCCGCATGCGCGGCCCTGACGAGACCGCAGCGGCGCCATTGCGCGAGGCAAGCAGAAGCCAGGTGAAACCGGAACGCCTCCTCTGCTGTTGGGCAATACGCAGGACTCAACATGCCCTTGCCGGTTGAGTCATTTCCGGCAGGGCCAGGAGGCAACATGGCGAAGAAAGCGAAACGCCGGACGAAATCGAGAAAGACCACCCGCGGCAGAAGCCAGGATCGGCGAAAGGTCGCGGGTGGGCAGAAGTATGAGGTTCGTTGCGAAGCGAAAAAGACCCGCAAGAGCCCGAGCGCGGTCAAGCAGGCGATCAAAGCGGCAGGGAATGTCCGCAAGAAAATCGAACGCGCGCTCGGCGTGTCCTGAGGAACACGACCCGAGACGGGGTTTGCGACCGTGAGTTGGAGTTTAGGAACGTGAGGAAAAGCGCACGGGCGCGGTAACCACTTTTTCCTCACCGCGAAGCATCAGCTTGGTTGCCCGCGCGTGAGATCGATTCCGAGACTAAATGCATCCGGCCCCGAAGCTCGGGGCCGGATGCACGGACCGCCGCTCAGTCGCGATCCTTCTTGATGATGATCTTTTTCTTGCTCTCAGCGTGGGCGCGCATCCAATCATGATGATGGCCGCCCTTCTTGATGATGACCTTGTCTTCCGCGCGCGCAACGCTAGTCATCGAGGGAATCGCGAAGCCAACCGCCGCGAGCGCGGCAAGCGCGAGTGTCAGTTTCTTCATCGCATCCTCCATACGTTGACGTCGGGTCGCCAACGCAAGCGGAAAAAGGTTTGTTCCTGGAACAATGATGAACGGCTGTTCAATGGGGCTCCGGCTTCCCCACGAAATGATGGTTCGCAAAACAGCCACCTCACTGGCGGCTGACGCGCCACACCGTGTTGCGGACATCATCGGCGATGAGCAACGCGCCGGGACGATCGAGCGCGACCGCGACAGGACGGCCACGCGATTTGTCGCCGTCGAGAAAGCCGTTGAAGACATTCTGCGCCTTGCCGTCCGCGAACGGCACGAACACTGCGACTGGAGAACTGCGCACGGGTCTCAACTGCCGTCCTCGCCTACGAACTTGACGCCCCTCCTAAAGTGTATACACTTTTATATACACAACTGAGCCAGCCATGTACGATTTCCTTCCCGGATTGGGCGCCGCCGATGTGCGGCAGCTGTTGCCCTACTTACCGGCGGGGCTTGTCCTGTCCGATGACGCCGACGGGCCGGCGAGAGCCTACGGCGAATTCAAGCGCATGCTGCTGGTGCAGCAGCTCCATCCCGGGCAGAAAGTGCCTCTGGACGAGATCGCGGCAAACTTGTCGATGAGCCGCACACCCGTGCGCGAGGCCATGCGCCGCCTCGAGATCGAAGGTTTCGTCAGCGCCATCCCCAATCGAGGCTTTCTCGTCCGGCACATCGATGCGGCGGAGATGGGCCACCTGTTCGAAGCGCGGCAATGTATCGAGGTGTTTACCGCCGGCGTTGCGGCCAAGGAGCATGGCGACGACTTCGTGGAGGAATTGGCCGAGCTTCAGCATACGTATGCGCGGATGCTGAACGGGTCTGCGGACAAGCGACGGCTGGGAATGCTTGCCGACAAGGCATTCCACCTGCGCATCGCGCGCCAGGCAGGCAATCCATTCCTGATCGATCTGCTCAGCAATCTTTTTGACAGGCTGGTTTTTACACGTCCGCTTCGCGGATTTCCGATGGAGCGAATGCAGGAAGCGATCGCGGAGCATGAGGCGATCCTCGTTGCCATCAGAGAGCGAAGCGCTGCTCGCGCCCGTCAGCAGATGCTCAGAAACATCGAAGCCGGCAGCAAGGCGATCATCGAACATCTCAAAACGCTGGAGCTGTTCAAAGTAGCCGTCTGACCAAGCGCGAGCGAGTGCTCGCGACCCCGTGGAGGATTTAAATGAGCGACAGGCAGCCAAAATCCAACGAACAACCCAAGGGCGCGCGCGATCGCATGCGCGACGACCCGAATCCGGTCTTCGCCGAACGAATCCTCAAGCCGATTTTCGAGGTGAATTCAGAACACAACTTCGATCGTCTCATCGCCGCGCACAGAGCGTGGATCACGATGCTGGCGGAAAACAATATCGTTCCGCGCGAGCGGGCGACATCGGTTCTCCATGGACTCGCCGACATCGAAAAAGAAGGGCCAAATTCACTGCAGCCCTTCGATCCTGCCATCGAATATTATTATCTGCATATGGAGCGCGCTTTATGCGAACGCGTTCCGGGTGGCGATGCCAGCGTCAGCGATCTTAATCTCGGTCGAACGCGCCCGGAGCCGCTGACGCGCATGTTCTTGCGCGATGCGCTGATTCGTATCCTCAAAGGAGTGGTTAGATTTCGAGGTGAGCTCCTCGAACGAGCCGACGCCGAGAGCGATACCGTGATGCCCGGCTACACGCATCTCCAGCACGCGCAACCAACGACGCTCGGCCATTATCTGCTCGCGATCCACGACCATCTCGAGCGCGACACGAAGCGGCTGCTTGCAGCTTACGAGACGACCGACCAGTGCACGCTGGGTTGCGGTGCGATGTCGGGCACCAGTCTTCCCGTCGACCGTGAGCGGGTTCGCAAGCTCCTTGGCTTTGGCGCTCTCTGTGAAAACACGCTCGACAGCGTGTCGGCCTCCGACCATGTCACCGAAGCAGCTTCGGCCCTCGCCGGGCTGATGACCATCATCGGGCGATTCAGCCAGGACCTTTACGTCTGGTCTTCGCAAGAATTCGCGATGATCGACGTGAGCGACTCGTTCTCTTCGCCAAGCAGCTTGATGCCGCAGAAGAAGAACGCGCTCGTCCTTGAATATATCCGCTCACGGATGGCGAGGACGGTCGCGGCGCTGACCGGATGCTTCACGGTTCTTCACAACGTCGGCTACATGGACACCGAAGAGGTCGAGTTCGAGGTTTACCAGCCGCTGCTGGACGCCATTACGCTGACCGAACAGGCATTGCCGACCATCATCGCCGTCGTGTCCGCGCTGGAACCCGATCGCGAGCTGATGCGAGCGCGCACCGCGTGGGGCTTTTCGGCCGTCACTGCGCTTGCCGAAGCCGTCTACACCCATACGGACCTTTCCAACCGAGGCGCCCACAGGATCGTGGCACGAGCGGTGCGTCTTGCGGTCGAATCCGGCAAGGACGCTTCCGCCATCGACGCCGCACTCCTGGCCAGGGCAGCCGAAGAAATCCTGGGCCACCGGATTGACGTCGAGCCTTCGGTGATCGCCGAGTGCATCGATCCCGACCGCTTCATTCATAGCCATGCCGTGACCGGCGGACCAGCGCCGCAAGAGGTGCGACGGATGGCTGCCGAGCGTCGGGATCGGTTGGGCCGCGATGAAAAAACAATCGCCGAGCGGCAAGCAATGCTCGCCGCGGGAGAGAAACTCCTTCGCGAGGCGGTCGCCAAGTTCGACAAGGCGACGGTCAAAGCATCCTGATGATCGGAGGAAGGGTCATGCCCAAGAAGCTCGTCGGGCGCGTGTGCATCCTTGCGGCTGCGCTTTTGACTCTCGCCGCAAGCGGTCCCGAAGCACGATCCCAGCAGGCCTATCCCACGCGCAACCCGGTCCTCATCGTGCCTTTCGCAGCGGGTGGGGCGACCGATGCGCTGGCGAGGCTTATTGCCAACGCCATGTCGCGCGACCTCGGGCAGCGCATCGTGGTCGAGAATGTCGGCGGCGCCGGTGGGGCTATCGGTTCGGTGCGAGCCGCCAAGGCGCCGCCCGACGGCTACACGCTGCTGATCGGGCACGCCGGCACTCACGCGGCGAGCGTGGGATTTTATAAGAACCCACCCTACGATCCCGTCAACGACTACGAGACGATCGGCGAGATCGGCGACGCACCGCAGATCCTGATCGTCAACAAAGACTTTCCGGTCAAAACGCTCAAAGAGTTCGCCGACTATGTCAAAGCGAACCAGCAAAAATTGAACTTTGGAACGGCGGGAATTGGCTCCGCAGCTCACCTCGGCGGGGCCATGTTGAACACGATGCTGGGAGTCAGTGTTTCAGCGGTGAGCTATAAAGGACTTGGAGCGGCTTATACCGATCTGATCGGGGGACGGATTGATTACATGGTCGATGTGAGCACCTCGGTTCTGCCGCACATCAAGGGCGGAACCGTGCGCCCGATCGCAATCATGCGCTCAAATCGGATCGCTGCCCTGCCCGATGTGCCGGCTGCAACGGAATCCGGTATTCCCGGGCTCGACTTCAGTGTCTGGAATGTCCTGCTCGCACCGAAGTCGACGCCGCGCCCGATCGTCGACCGCTTGAATGGAGCGCTGCGCTCCGCTTTAAAAGAGAAAGACGTGCAGGCCCGCCTGGCTGAGTGGGCGATCGAGCTGCCGGATGCGGATCGAATGACGCCTGAAGGCGCACGAGCGCACATGAAGGCCGAAGTCGCGAAGTGGCTTCCCATCGTCAAGTCGCTGGGCGTAACGCTCGACTGAGCCGCAAGCTGCCTCACGCAGTTCGGCTCGAAGTTGTTTTTGAAAGCACCGTGCTGCATTCGCGGCGCCGGACCCTGGGCAATCAGTGAGCCGCGCTCCTCGCTGAGAAAAGCCAGCTTCGGCGTTGGGACAAAGACCACAGTCAGTGAACCACAGCCCGCGTCAGACCGGTGACCTCCGCGCCGCGAGGGGATTACGCGAGTTGATCAAGATCAATTTCGGATGGAGCGACAATCCTACATTTCAGGAGGATATATATCGGAGCGTACGACCATGAAGCGGCATCTCTGCGCGTTCTTGTTTGCGTTATCTTCGCTCCCGTTCCTGCTGAATGGCGCGGTGCAGGCGCAGACGCCCTCGTTAGTCACGGATCAACTGCGTACGACCATCGCCAAGACCATCGGCGCCCAAGCGGACAGCGTCGAAATCGCTGTGAGGGAAAGCACGCTCACGGTCTTGCGCGTCAACAGCAACATGAATCAATCGACCCATGGCGGACGCGACAACGAAGCGAATGCAATCGGTCCAATCGTCGCAAAGGCAATTGCGGGATCGCCCGATTTCAAAAACCTTCACACCATCAGGGTGCAATACGTCATCCGCTCCACGCCCGGCACCACCGACAAAGTCATAGACACGATCGATTTTCGAGAAACCCCGAGCGGCTCATTCGAATTCCATAAGACATAGAACTTCGTGGCATCTAGTGACGTGTAGCGTCTGCAATTCCTCGAACTGCTTTCAGCGGTCCACTGGCCACACCTTATCGACGGGATGCACCGCTGCCAGCCGCTTCGCTACCAACGCGACACGTCCGGCAGCATCCGGCGAAGAACGCCATCTCTGCGGACGAATTGAGGATAGAGCGCCAGGCAAGCAATGACCGTCAGGGGACGCGGCCTTATTCGGCAGGGCGGACGCCGAGCTCTTTCAGAGACCGCGTGCAGATCGTAGCCGGGTCGTGCTCGCCCAAGCGATAGACCTGGATGATCTTTGCCGCGATGAGCTGGGTAACGGGGTCTTCGCGATCTTTGAGTCGCAACGCTTTAAGCGCGGCCTCATACGCGACGCCCAGGCTCTCGATCTCGTCGGGGCTGAACACCCCTTCGCGAAACATACGGTAGATCGCCATGAACGCACCGGGGGGACCGCGTTACCAAGAACTAAACAGCAGTATCCCGATACGCGCTATGTCAAAAGACACAAGGGACCTGCTCGCCGACAAGGGCGCCGCCGCGATCCCATCAGCGACGTGTAGCGTCTGCAATTCCTCGGACTGCTTCGGCAGTCCATTGGCCACACCTTATTGACGGGATGCACAATCGCGAGCCGCTTCGCTACCAACGCGACACGTCGGGCAGCATTCGACGGAGAACGCCATCTCTGCGGACGAACTGATGATAGAGCGCCGCGGCCACATGGATTCCGACGAGCGCGAGCAAGGCGTAGTCCGCGAGCAGGGAATGGATGTCGCCGGTCCATCCCCAGGGGCCGCCCCGCGTCGCCACAAGCTTCGGCAGACCGACAATGCCGAAGAGCGTGACCGGCATTCCGCGCCAGGAAGCGTTGACCCAACCGAGAATGGGAATCGCGAACAGAAGCCCGTAGAGCGCCCAATGCAGCACGCGCGCCGTCGTCGTCTGCCACGGCGGAATGCCCTCCTCGGGTGGAGGCTCGCGGTGTGTGGCGCGCCACAACAGCCTGATCGCGGCGATGACGAGAATGGTCACGCCGAACCACACATGCAAATCGATGAGAATGCTGTCGGGCACCGTTCGCCCGATATGCGGCATGGTCCAGGCGAAAACGAATTGCGCGCAAAGCAGGCCCAAGATCGACCAATGCAGAGTCTTGGCCACCGAGTCATAGTGGCCGGCTTCTGTCTCCACGCTGCGCCTCCGAAAGATCATCTCGTCTGATGTCGCCATTTACGCACTCCCAGCCTTCGCGCAAGTGGTGCAACCGGAAAGCCTGTGGGACCTCATCCAGGGCATGCCGGTTGCGTTGGGCAAAACAGGTCAGCAACGCATCCGCGTGCGGCTGTTCAATTCGTACGCCAGTTGCGCCAGCCCCAGTGCCGCGGGCCGACGGCATCGAGCCGCGCCTTTTGCGCGTCACTGAGCGTCGTGTAGAAGGCCTCGAAGGCCGGGCGCACCAGGCGCACCGCCTGCAGCATCGTGTCCATGCGCTTCTCCATCAGCTCGAGCCGCGCCGGGGCACGCGTCGGAAATTCCCGCGGACAGGCTTCGGCGACTTTCTCCGCCGCTTTCTGCGACGCGGTTTTGAGCTCGTTGAGCGAAGCGCGCTGCGCATCCGTGGGATTGACCGCACGCTCGATGCGATCGATGCGCCATTCGGCGAGGCCGGCGCCACGCGGATCGCACATCCAGCCGTAGCCACCATAGCCCATCATGCCGGGACCCATCATCATGCCGGGCCCGAAACCGAACGGCTGCGCGGCCGCGGATGACACCGCAACCAAGGTCCCGACGCAGACCGCTGCTGCGCCGATGAGAAGCTTTTGCCTGAGCGAGTGCATGGAAATCCTCCGTGGTCCATTCATGTGACCCTTGAAGGATTTGCCGGATCGGCTACGCCAACATTGCGCTGGATCAATCCTTGTGCGCTCTCACTGCCGCACGGCTGGATGCTCTGACCAGCGCGTCGGCGCCACGCGCATCAGGGCTTAGGCGATGACCGCCGTTCTCTCCTCACTCTCCAGCCGCCCGTCGCGCAGGCGGAAGATGCGATCGAAGCGGTCGAGGATCATCTCGTCATGGGTGACGCAGATGATCGCGGCGCTCTGATCGACCGCAATCTTGCGCAGCAGATCCATGACGATACGCGCGCGTTGCGAATCGAGTGGCGCGGTCGGCTCGTCAGCCAGGATGATACGCGGATCATTGGCAAGTGCCCGCGCAATCGCCACACGCTGGGCCTCGCCGCCCGAAAGCTGTGCCGGAAACGCCCGTTTGCGATGGCCGACTTCAAGATAATCGAGAAGTTCGACCGCGCGCGAACGGGCGGTAACAACATCGTAGCCGGCAAGATTGAGAGCCACGGCGACATTGTCGACCGCGTCGAGGAACGGGAGCAGGTTCGGATACTGAAAAATGAAACCGATCTTGTCCAACCGCAGCTGTCGCAGATCGGGGCGCAGCCAGCGATCCTCATAGACGACCTCTCCTTCCAGCGTCAGACGTCCACCGCTGGGCTCAAGGATGCAGGCGATGCAGTTGAGCAACGTTGTTTTTCCCGACCCGCTCGGCCCCATGAGTCCGACGACCTGGCCTGCGAGGACGCCCATATTGATGTCGCGCAACGCATCGACTCGTGCGTCGCCGAGGCCGAAATGTTTGCAGAGCCGCTCGACGCGAACCACCGGCTGTGCATCGGGTGCGAGCATGATATTCAGCCTGCAGTAGCCAGCGCCGCCGCCGGGTCGATCTTCAGCGCCAGCCGAATGCCGAAAATGCTGGCGGCGAGGCACATCATGACGGTGATAATAAAGACCACCGTCACATCCTGCGGCAGGATGACGAGCCGACGCGGAAAATACCCCTGGAACGTGAGAATCAAGACAAGGCCAATCACAAAGCTGATAAGCCCCAGCGACAGTGCCTGTTCGACGACAAGGCCGACAATGGTTCGATCGGGCGCACCGATGAATTTGAGCGTTGCGATCGATCGCACTTTGTCCAGCGTCAAGGTATAGATGATCAGCGCGACGATGACAGACGACACGATCACCAACAACACCAGGATCATTAGCTGCTGCCTGCGCGATTTCTCGATGACCTCACGGCTGAGCAAAGTCTCCTGCTGCGCCTCGGTGAGCGAGGTGAGGTGCTTCCAGCGTGCGAGCGCAGCGGCGACCTCGTTGATCGGCACATAAGGTGATATCTTGGCGATCACCGTGTTTATCTGGTTGCTCGTCTCCAGCGCGCCGCCGCGCGCAACCTCGCGGCGCTCAGCCGGGGGCGCGAGCTCGAATTGCAGCGCTTGCGCATCCAGCAGGGTGACATAGGCAACGGGATCGCCGGAATTGGTGACGTTGTCGCGCGTCAAGCCGACCACCGTGAATTTGTGACCGTGCGTTCCGAGCGGCACCTGTTGGCCCAAGTTGAGCCCGGCCGAATGATCGACCACCATCTCATAATGGCTGCGCACGATGTCCCGTCCGGCGATCAGTTTGCCGGGTCCGCCAGGACGGCCGAGCTCGAAGCCGATGAGAAAGAGCCGCAGCGACTTTCCGTTGAGCGCTGTCTGCACCGACTGGTAGGTGACGGCGCCAGCCCGCTCGACGCCGTACACGCGCGCGACCAGTTCGCGAGTGTCGCCAGGAATGCGCGAAGCCTCGGCAAACGGACCATTGGTGCCGGCCTGGACCACCCAGAGGTCCGTATTCGCCGCGCGCGCCTGTCGCAGTGCGTCGTCGATCAAGCCCCGGTAAACCCCGGTGATGGTGATGACGACCCCGAGCAGCAGGCTCAGGCCGACGCAGGTCAGGACAAACCGCATGAGATTGTGCCTGATGTCCCGGAAGGCCAGATTCATCGCTTCGACCCACCGATGACTTTGACGGCACGGCCGTCGCGGAGGCCGCCGCGGAGCGGCGCGACAACGGCGCCTCCGTCCGGCAAACCACTGATGATCTCATAACGTCCGTCGAGCAGACGATGCCCCAGCGTGACCTCGCGCTGCCGCAGAGTGCCGTCTTCAATGCTCCACACCGTTCCGCGATTGCTGCCGAGCCCCTGGATCGCCGCCTCAGGCACCAGGAGAGCCTGGCCGAGGCGCACGGTCGCGATGTAGACCTCGGCCTGCTCGCCGAGATTGAAATTGCTCGGTATTCGATCGAATGCGATCTCGATCCGCCGTTCCTCGTTGATGCGGTCGCTCTCCGGCTCGATACGAGCCACGTGAGCTGCGATGCGCCGGCTCGGCTGCGACCGCAGGACGATCTCTGCCGATTGGCCGACTTCGATTTCGCCCGCTTTGCTCTCGTCGATATAGGCCAGCACCCAGATCGACTTCGGGTCGATCAATGTGAAGACCGGCTGACCCGCTGTTAGTGCCGAGCCGAGTTCCTTTTGCCGCGCGGTCACCATGGCGTCGTAGGGAGCGACCAGGGAATGGAAATCCAACGTGGCGGCTTGTAGTTGCTGCTGCGCCCGGGCGTCACTGATCGCGGCCTTCGCCACCGAAACATCGCTGGTCGCCAGGTCCAGATCGGCGAGCGCGGCATTTTCTGCCGCCTGCGACGTTTGCGCCTCCTCGATCGACGAGACGTTGCTCAGGACCAGTTTTTGCCGGCGCTGGCTAATATTCTTGGCGTTGGTGTAATTCGCCTTGGCCTTCTCCACACTGGCGAGCGATTTTTGCAGACTAGCTTCGGATTGCTCGACCGCCGCTTTTGCTCGCCCAACCTGTGCTCTCTGCTCACGGTCATCGAGCCGGGCCAGCACCGCGTCTTTGATGACCCGATCGCCGACATCGGCATGAAGATCGACGAGCACCCCAGCGATCTTGAAGCCGATCTGAGACGTGACTCGCGCCTCGACCGTGCCGAGCCCGAACACCTGCACAGCGACGTCATGTTCGCTGCGCGTCACCTCGACGGTGACCGGGCTCAACAGCACCTTCCAGGCGCCGAAGCCGACGATCACGAGTGCGGCGAAGAGCGCGGCGGACCAGGCGAGTCGTAGCTTCGGCGGCAGGCCAACCACTTGATTCCAGGCAACACCGGCTCCGACTCCGACGATGAATCCGGCAAGCGCCGTTCCGGCAATCAAGATTGACGCCGTCTCGGGAAAGCTGAGCGAGCCGAGCGTATGCGGTTGCGCGTTGCCGAACGCTACGAATCCGAGACGCCCAAGATGAAAAGCCGTGCCCAAAGAGGCGAGCACTATGCCCAGTTTTTTCGGACTGACGGAGAGCATCGGTAATCCTGCTACCGGGCATCGCGCCCGTTATCGAGCACACGGCATGCATTTTTGGATTTTCCTGGTGCCATACATTGAGCAGGATCAAATCGAATTTCCTTCACGCGCCCGCCTCAATTCGCGGTCGTCACCATCGGCCGTAACCAGATGGAGTTGCACGCGTTTAATGCAGCTAAAACGCGTTGCGTTCGAGCGGCCACTCTTTGATCGAGATCAAAGATCAGAGCGCGATGCGGCCCATCAGGGCGGCGGGCAACCTCCCCCTCAGTCAATGCACGAACTGGCCCAGTGCCATCATCAAGTGATGGGGTTGGTGATGGCCGCCCTGAACCATGATGCCCATGAAGCCCAGCGCCGTGAGCTTGCCGAGCGGCTGCGCGTCGCTGGCCACGACGGTGAGCTTGACGCCATTCGGCAATTCTTCGGTGCTGGCATTCCAGCCGATGTTGTGCAGCTCCTTCACATGCGCCGGAATCATGCGCTTGATGGCCTCGAGCGTGCGGCCTTCGCCGGTCACCGTGAACTCGATCCCAGTGTCAAACACGCGTGGGGCGGCGATCGCGTGAAGCGTGACCTCGTTCATGTCGATCAGATGCTGCTGCAGCGCTTCGATGTTGACTTTCGACCAGTCGGTCTTCGGATCCGATTGCAGAATTTGCACGATCTCCTGGATAGCGCCGAAAGCGTCCTGCCCGGGCAGCATCTGCGCACCGGTCGCGGCTGAGGTCTGGCCGTGCATGCCACCGTGCATTCCCATTCCGCCATTCATGCCGCCCTGCCCCGGCGTCATCTGGCCATGCATCTGGCTCATCGTGCCACCTTGCTGCATCTGCCCGTGCATGCCCATTGGGCTATCCGGCGACATTTGCGCATAAGCGTATGCCGTCGCCGCCAGCAGCGCCGAAACGACAAGCGTTGTCTTCCAGGGAAATTTCGACATGGGAGCCTCCCGAGCTTCGCACCCCGGATGCCATGCTATCAGCCGATCCGGAAGCTCCATATGATCTCGATCATACAGGCTGCGAGAGCACGATCTTCTCATTTTCGCGCCTGATCTCGCCGGAGCGCTGCAGCGCCGCCAGCGTTCGATACAGCGCCTCGTGGGTCAGGCCGATTTCGGCCGCGAGGTCCTTCAAGGTCCCGCGCAGCGCGATGGTGCGCCGATCGGGCCCGACATTGAGCATGAGGAAATGGCGCAGGCGGTCGGGCGCCGAGCGAATGTTGCGTTGCTCGATACGGCCGCGCAGGCTCATCACCTGGCGTGCCAGCGTTTCCGTGAACGCGCGAGCCGCCTTCGGGCTCTTGTCGAACGCGGCCAGCACGTCACGCCTGGGATAGATGCGCACGATCGCGTCGGTACTGGCGATCGCGTCGCAATGGTAGTGAGGCGAGAACAAGGAGGCTTCAGCCAGCGTTTCGCCCGGCCCGGCGACATGCAACACGATTTCATGCCCGGAACGATCGACTCGCGCCAAACGCACATGGCCGGCGATGACCTCGCACAGACCGGCGGTCTTATCGCCGAGCCGGAACAGCGGCTCACCGGCCTTCAGCTTATGGTCGTGCGCCAGCGAACGCACAGCGGCAGGCAACCAGTCTGTCGTTGCCATTGAAGCACCCCTTCTGAGCGCACCCGTCCTTATGGGCGCACGAAAATGTCTGCCGTCTCAGCGCCGCGCCCCGACCAATCCCCACGTATGCCGCGCGACCATCAGGTCTTCATCGGTCGGAATGACCCAGGCCGAGGCTTTGCTGCCGGCCGTGGAGATGCGCGGGCCACCGGCGGCATTCGCCGCCGCATCGAGCGTCACGCCCAGCCATGCTGCCGCCTCGCACACGCGGCGGCGGATCTCCGCCGCGCGCTCGCCGATGCCGGCGGTGAAAACGAGCGCATCGAGGCCGCCGAGCGCGGCGGCGAGCGAGCCGAGCTCGCGGGCGATGCGATAGACAAAAAGGTCGATCGCTTCGGCGGCATGCGGGTCATCGCTTGCGAGCAGCGTCTTCATGTCGTCGCTCACGCCGGAGACGCCGAGCAGGCCGGACGCCTGATAGAGCAGATCGCTGACTGCCGGCGCGCTCATACCCTTCTGCTCGAGCAGATAAAGGACCACGCCGGGATCGAGGCTGCCGCAGCGCTTGCCCATCATCAAGCCATCGAGCGCGGTGAAGCCCATGGTGGTGGCGATGCTGCGGCGATCCCGCATCGCGCACAGGCTTGCGCCGGCGCCGAGATGCGCGACCACGACGCGGCCTTGCGCCGCGTTCGCGCCGATCACCTGCGGTAACACGCCGGCGATATATTCATAAGACAGGCCGTGGAATCCGTAGCGACGCACCCCTTCCTCCGCGAGCGAGCGTGGCACTGCGAACGCGGTGGCAAGCGGCGGCTGTGTTTGATGGAACGCGGTATCGAAGCAGGCGACCTGCGGCAGCCGCGGATGCAACTTCGAGACCGCGGCGATGGCGGCGAGATGATGCGGCTGGTGCAGCGGCGCCAGCGGCACGAGACGCGTCAGCGCCGCGACAACCTTCGCGTCGATGCGCACCGGCTCGCTGTAGACAGCGCCGCCATGCACGACGCGGTGGCCGGCGGCGGTCAGCGTATATTGCGGAAATTGCTGCCCCTGCCAGGCGAGCAGGCGCGCCAGCGCGTTCTCGTGACTGGCGCCTTCGTTCAGCGTCTCGTCGACGAGCGGCGCACCTGACGCGTCCTTGGCGAGGAAATGCACGGCATGGCCGATGCCCTCGCAGGCGCCTTCGCAGAGCAGCGTCGCGCGGCTGGGCAGCACATCGCCGGAAAACAGCGCGAACTTGATGCTCGACGAACCCGCATTGAGGACGAGGATCGCCTCGCTCATAGGCCGGTCGTGCTCTTATGGTGCGCCAGCAGCAGGGCGATGGCGCATGAGCCGAGTCGCGCCAGCGTCTTGTCGGCGCGGCTCGTCAGGATGATCGGCACCCGGGCGCCGAGCACGACGCCGGCGATCTGCGCGCCCGCGAGGTATTCGAGCTGCTTGGCCAGCATATTGCCGGCCTCGAGGTCGGGCACGACCAGGATGTCGGCGCGCCCCGCCACCGGCGAGACGATGCCTTTGGTCCGCGCCGCCTCCTCCGACACCGCATTGTCGAAGGCGAGCGGGCCGTCGAGGATACCGCCGGTGATCTGGCCGCGATCCGCCATCTTGCACAGTGCCGCGGCGTCGATGGTGGAGCGGATGCTTTCGGTGACCGTCTCCACCGCGGAAAGGATGGCGACATGCGGGCGCGCAATGCCGAGCGCATGCGCGAGGTCGATGGCGTTCTGCACGATGTCGCGCTTGTCGGTGAGCGTCGGATAGATGTTGATCGCCGCGTCGGTGACGAAGAGCGGCCGCGGATAGAGCGGCACGTCGATGGCGAAGACATGACTGACGCGCCGCGCGGTGCGCAGCCCGCGCTCGGGATCAACCGCCGCATGCATGAGCTCGTCGGTGTGCAGCGCGCCTTTCATCAAGGCTTCCACTTCCCCGGCGCGCGCCATCTCCACCGCTTTTGCCGCCGCCGCATGGCTGTGCTCGGTGGGGACGAGCGCGTAGGGCGAAAGGTCGAGGCCTGCCTCCTTCGCAGCAGCGCGGATCTTCGCCTCCGGCCCAACCAGCACCGGCACGATCAGCCGGCTGCGGCCGGCTTCGACAGCGCCGAGCAGCGACGGTGTGTCGACCGGATGCACCACCGCGGTGCGGATCGGGGCGAGCCCCCTGGTCATCTCGATCAGGCGCTCGTAGCGGCGACCCGGCTTTTGCAGGTCAGTGTCTGGAACAGTCGGGTTTGCTGCGCTGTCCATGGCCCGGCTCGCGTTATCCGTTGATGTCTTTTGCTTTACGGAAACGATAGACGGCCAGCAAGAGCGGCGCGGAAGCGGTTTATTTCCGCAACGCCGCATGCAATGCCGCAACCGCCTTGGTCAGTTGATCGCGATGCAGCACGTCGTCTTTGGGAACCCGTTCGACGGTGGCCGCCAGGTCCTGCAGGATGTCGGCGAACAGGCCGAAGCTGACGTGCATGTGGATGGATTTCCGATCATCTCCGGTGTCGGAGCGCTCCAACAACAAAGCAATCCCGCGCGCATCGAGATGCGCCTCGAAGCGGGACGATCGCTCGAAGGTGCCGACATAAAGCTTGTCGGGATATTCGAGCGCAACTTCCGCCTTGCCGGCGATCGGCTTCGTCATTGACTTGCTCCTGATCGAGCGTCCGCTAAGGCTCGCGAACGTAGCTGCCTGGTGCGTCTTCAAGCTGCGGATAGCCTCGCTCCGCGCTTCCAATGGACGGCGGCGCGACGGGATCACCCGATCGTTGCCCGAGCCACGCGATCCATTCCGGCCACCATGAGCCCTCGCGGCTCGACGCGCCCCCCAGGAACGCCTCGGGGGCGACGTAACGTCCCTCCGCCCGGCGGGTCATGACCTGAAAACCGCGGCCAGCTCCGCCCTCCGGCTCGGACACGATCCCCACATTGTGCCCGCCGCTGGCGAGCAAATAGGTGACTTCGGCATCGGTCTGCAGGTTGATCTTGTACGTCGAGCGCCAGGGCGCGACGTGGTCGCGCTGCGTGCCCACCGCGAAGATCGGGACATGGATGTCCGACAGCGCAACCGGCTTTCCGGCCGTCGTGAAACGCCCTTGCGCGAGCTCATTGTCGAGAAACAGCCGGCGCAGATATTCGGAATGCATCCGGTAAGGCATGCGCGTGGCGTCGGCATTCCAGGCCATGAGATCGCTCATCGGCGTCCGCTCGCCCATCAGGTAGTCCTGCACGATGCGCGACCAGACGAGGTCGTTGGAGCGCAGCAACTGGAAGGCGCCAGCCATCTGCCGGCTGTCGAGAAAGCCCTGCCCCCACATCATGTCCTCGAGAAAAGCGATCTGGCTTTCGTTGATGAACAGCATGAGCTCGCCGGCTTCGGTGAAGTCGGTCTGCGCGGCGAGCAGGGTCATGGACGCCAGCCGGTCGTCGGCATCACGTGCCATCGAGGCGGCGGCCGTTGCGAGCAGCGTGCCGCCGAGACAATACCCGGCGGCATGGATGCGCTGCCGCGGAACGATGGCACTGACCGCGTCGATCGCCGCCATGACACCGAGCGTGCGGTAGTCCTCCAGCGTCAAATCCCGATCTTCGGCGCGCGGATTGCGCCAGGAGATCATGAACACTGTGAAGCCCTGCTCTGTGAGATATTTGACCAGCGAGTTATGCGGCGAGAGATCGAGGATGTAGTACTTCATGATCCACGCCGGCACGATGAGCACCGGCTGCGGCCGCACCTCATCCGTCGACGGCGCGTACTGGATCAGCTCGATCAGCCGATTGCGATAAACGACTTTTCCCGGCGTGATCGCAACGTCGCGACCGACGTCAAAATTCTCAGTCCCAAGCGGCTTCTTGCCGCCCGCGGCGCGTTCCCAATCCTCGAGCGCATGGGTCGCGCCGGTCACGAGGTTCATACCGCCGCTCTCGATCGTGCGCTGCAGGACTTCGGGATTGGTCAGAAGAAAATTCGCCGGCGAGATCGTGTCGAGCACCTGCCGCGCTGCGAACTCGACCATCTGCTCGTGACGGGCGGAGATCCCGCGCACGCCGGTGGTGGCGTTGTGCCACCACTGCTGCTGCAGCAGGAAGAGCTGGTAGATCAGGTTGAACGGCGGCTTCTGCCAGCTCTCGCCGGAAAACCGCTTGTCCTGCGGAAGCGGCGCGATGCAGGGGTGCTCGCCGCTCCCGCCTTCGAGCGCACAGTGACGCAGATATTCGGCAAAGCGCGCGGCCTTGCGCGCCGCTTTCGCCACCAATTGCGTCCGCTTGCCGGGCGAAGCGCCGAGATGGATCGCCCAGTCCCAATAGGCCTGCGCCAGCGCCGCGGGCGAGAGCCCGCCGGTGTAGAGCGCGGTCGTCGCATGCAGCGCGCGGTCGATGACGTCGCCGAGCGCACCAGCCGGGCTCGGCTCGTCGGCTTCGGCCCGTTGCGGGTGCGATGGAGCCACGAGGGTGGCGCCCTGCAATGCGGCACTTGCCGGCGGCACCAGCGACGCCTCATCAGGCATTATCTGGTCATTAATGTCAGTCACAGGCAGTCTCCTCGATCCGGCCGGGCCATGGACGCCGTGCGCGCTCCTGATATTGCGTGAATGCTTCAAGCGCGTGACTGGCGTACATCACCGAAGGTCCGGCACCCATGTAGATCGCCATGCCGAGCGTCTCGGCGACTTCCTGTTGCGAGGCGCCGTGCTCGACCGCAGCCTTGACGTGGAAGCCGATGCAATCGTCGCAACGCACGGCCACCGCGACGGCAAGCGCGATCAGTTCCTTGGTCTTGGCGTCGAGCGCCTTCGTCGCCAGCGCGGACTGCGACATTCCGGCAAAGGCTTTCATCACCTCGGGTGCGCTGTCACGCAGCACCTGCAACGGGGCGAGGAGCTCCTTGGTTTGCTCAGGCCAGTCTTTCATGGGCGCACCCTTTCCTATCTCTCAGCTCGGCTACGCGGTCACCGCGAATTGCTTCTCAATGTCGCCAAGCGACGCCGCGGCATGTTGGGCCAGCGGCAATGGCGCGCGCTCATCGCGAAACAGGATGCCAGTGGAGAAGCCATCGTCCGCGAGGACGAAAGCGGTCGCGGCGGGACGGTCGCCCTCAATCGCTTTGCCGGGACCGCGCACCAGATGTTTCCACTCGCGCTGCTCGGGCCGGAAGGTGACGCAGGGACTCAACACCTCGAGCAAAGCAAAGCCCGGCCAGCGGATGCCCTCGACCATCAGCTCCGCCAGGACATCGGGCTGCCCGGCAAAACCGCGAGCGACGAAGTTGGCGCCGGCGGCGATCGCCAGAGCCAGCGGATTGAACGGCCGCAGGCCGAGGCCGCCGGGCGCGATGTCGCTGTCCCAATCCGGCTCTGTGGTCGGCGACGGCTGTCCCTTGGTCATGCCGTAGACGCGGTTGTCCATCACCACATAGAGCATGTCGACGTTGCGGCGGCAGGCATGCAGGAAGTGGTTGCCGCCGATCGAGTAGCCGTCGCCGTCGCCACCCATGGTGATGATTTCGAGGTCCGGCCGCGCCGCTTTCAGTCCGGTCGCCAGCGCCAGCGCGCGGCCATGCACTCCGTGGAATCCGTAGCAGCTCGTATAGGCCGGCAGCCGCGACGAGCAGCCGATGCCGGAGATCAGCACCACTTCGTGCGGCGGCCGGCCATGTTTCGCGAGCGCGCGCTCGAGCGCCGCCAGCACGCCGTAGTCGCCGCAGCCGGGACACCAGATCGGATGGGCGCCGGAGGAGAAATCCCTGGCGCTGAGAGCGCGGGCGCACTGGATGACGGGTTGGACGATTTCATTCATGGCGCGGTTCCTCAAGCGAGGTAGGAGGCCACTTCCGACGGCCGGAACGGCAGCGGCCCGGGACGCGCGACGCTTTCGGCCGCGACCGGGATCGCCTTCTGGCCGAGCAGATAATGATAGAGCTGGCCGCCGTGGTTCTGCTCGAGCACGACCACGCGGCGCACGCCTTCCAGCGCACGCGCCAAGGCCTTTGCCGGCAGCGGCGCCAGCACGCGCAAGCCGATGACGCGCACCGGATGTCCAGTCTCGGCAAGCCGCTGCGCGGCCTCCCGTGCGGGCCCGATCGACGAGCCGAAGGTGACGACCGCGGTGTCGCCCTCGCCCCAGCATCCACCCCAGAAATCGCCCGGGTCGAACTGCCCGAGCTTCTTCGCGCGCTTGTTGATCTGCGCCACATGCGCGGCGGCGCCGCTCACCGGGAGCCCGACTTCATTATGCGTGAGGCCATCGGCCACCCACTGCAGGCCGGGCGTTCCCGGCGGCGGCATCGGGGTGACCGGATCGCCGCCGAGGCCGTAGCGCTTGAAAGCGGCGCCCGCGGGCGCGGCGGTGCGCCGCTTGAGGGGCGCCGGGCGATCGAGCGAGGGATCGATGACCGCGCGGGACTGACCGAACTCCGCATCGGCGAGCACGATCACCGGCAGCTGCAGCGATTCGGCGAGATACACCGCTTCTTCTGTCGTGTTGATGCAGTCAGGAATCGACATCGGCGCCACCACCACGCGCGGCGCGTCGCCATGGCCGCCATAGATCGCGAGATTGATATCGCTTTGCTCGGTCTTCGATGGAATGCCGGTCGAGGGCCCGCCGCGCATGACATCGATGAGCACCATCGGGATCTCGGCGGCGACCGCGAGCCCGAGCGCTTCCACCATCAGTGAGAAGCCGGGACCGGAGGTCACGGTCATCGCGGGCACGCCGCCGAACGAGGCGCCGAGCACCATGTTGATCGAAGCGAGCTCGTCCTCGGCCAGCACCAGGCTGCCGCCGAGCTTCTGCAGCTGCGGCGCCAGCCATTCGACGAGATCAGTCGCCGGCGTGATCGGATAACAGCCGACGAAGCGCACGCCGCCGCGCAAAGCGCCGAGGCCGAGCGCCTGGTTGCCGCTGATCAACCAGCGTTGCGCCGGCTGCGCCGGCGCAAGCCGCCAGTCGAGGGCAAGCCCGGAGCCGACGACGTAACCGGCCTTCAACGCCTCGGTGTTCAACGCCATGACCTCGGCGCCTTTCCTGCCGAGCACCGCCTCAAGCGCCGCAACAACATGCGCTCGTGCGATCCCAAGTGCTGCCGCGATCGCACCAGCCGCGAAGACGTTGGTGTGCTGACCACGCAACGCACGAGCGAGCCGCGTCAGCGTCTTGTCCTGCATGGACAGGGCGACCACGCGCGCCTTGGATTTGGCGATGCCCGCAGAGACTGGGCCCGCATCCGGATCGGCGATGATCACGCTCTTGTCGTCGAGCGGAATCTCCGCAGCAAACTGGTCTAGCTTCTCCCAGTCGATGGCGACGAAGAGGTCGAAACGATCGGGCTCTGACTGGATCGGATCGACCGAGAGGTTGAGCAGCGAGGCGGATTCACCGCCTCGCACCTGCGGCCCGAACAGCTGGCTCATCATCCCGTAGTAGCCGGCGTGGGCGGCAGCGCGGAGCAGCACGGCTCCCGCCGTCATCGCCCCGCTGCCGCCGCTCCCGGCGAAAACAAGAGAGATGGACTTGCGTGGCATCGCGCGCTGCTCAGACGTAGCCGAGCCACTGCCAGTAAGTGACGCCAAGCAGCATCACCAGGCTCATGGCGATGAGGGTCAACACCAGCCCGGTGCGCACGAAATCCCTGGCGGCAAAGGTCTCGGTGCCATAGGCGACCATGTTCTGCGGCGCGTTGACCACGAGAATGAAGCCGAACGAGACGACGAACTGCAGCAGCATGGTCATGCCAACTATGTTGATGCCGGGCGTGGCGACGCCCTGCAGCACCGCAATCACGATCGGGATCATTGCCGAAGCGAGCGCGGTAGCGCTGGCAAAACCGAGATGGATGACGATGAGAAACAGGCTCATCACCGCGAGCACGAACAACGCGGTGGCGTATTTCAGACCAAACTCGGTAACGACGATGTCAGCGAGCCAGGTGGCGCCTTTCGTCTGCAGGAGCGCGGTGCCCAGGCTGATGCCAACGCCGAAGAGGACCACGGTGCCCCATGGAATTTTCGCCTGCGCATCCTTCCAGGTCATAATGCCGATACCGGGCATGAACATCAGCGCGACCGCGGTGATCGTGGTCGTCGAGGTGTCGAACGAGTGCAGGACGCCTTCCGTCGCCCAGAACACCAGCAGCGTCAGCGACAGTACGAGCAGCTTCACCTCCGACCATTTCATCGGACCGAGATCGGCAAGCGCCTTGCGAATGCCTTCGCGGCCGCCGGGCACTTCCTTGACCTCGGGCGGCATCATCCGGGTCATCACGAAATAAAGCGCGATCGACATCAGCACCCCGAACGGCGCGGCAGCGATGAGCCATTCCAACCAGGTGATGGTCTTGCCGAGCGTCTTCTCGATGAACCCGATGGCGACCATGTTTTGCGCCGCCGCGGTCTTGATGCCGACATTCCAGATGCTCGCCGTCTGCACCGTGGTGATCATCAGCATGCCGGCGAAAGCGCTCCTCCGGTTGACGCCGAAGGCGGCGATGATGCCCAGCGTGATCGGCACCAGGCAGGCAACACGTGCCGTGGTCGACGGCACCAGGAAGGCGATGACGAAGCCGGTGAGGATGGTGCCGACGACCACGTTGCGCGTCTGCGTGCCGACGCGGGACAGAATGTTGAGCGCGATGCGCTTATCGAGCCCGGTCGCCGTCATCGCCGCGGCAAGAAACAGCGCAGAGGCGACGAGAACGAGTGCGGTATTGGCAAAACCGCTGAATGCCAGACCGAGCGCGCTGCTCGTTCCCATCAGGACTTTCGGATTAACCGGATTGGGCGCAAGCCCGAGGAGAAACGCCATCAGTGCCGCGATGACGACTGCGGAGACCGCATAGTCGATCGCTTCAGTCATCCACACGATCACCGCAAAAGCGAGAATGGCGAGGATGCGATGGCCGGCGACCGGCAGGCCAGCCGGCGTCGGCAATAGCAGGATCGCGACCAGCAGCGCGATTGCGGCCAGCAGGCCCCAATTCGCGGCGATCCAGCTCGGCTCTCCGGCTATCGTTGGCTTGGAAACGGAAACGTTCTCGACAATCGCCATGGCACCCTCCGGTCTGCATCAGGCGAAGAGATTTTGGCGCTGGCGGCGGGGTGCCGCCTTTGCGCTACGTCAACTGGCTGCAGGCGCCGCCCGGCGCTTATTGACCTGGATCAACCCCGCCCCAGCGCTCCGCGCTCAGACTGATGCAATCCAATTCGGAGAGCGTCATGGAATCGAAACAGGCGGTTCGGCGCGATATCTTCACGACCATTACCGACGGCTGGCGGCGCTGGCGCGACCGGCGCGCTGCACTGTTCGAGCTCAAGTCGTGCGGCGAGGAAGTCACACGGATAGCGACCGAGCTCGGCATGTCCACCGGCGAATTGATCCGCATTACGGCGAACGGTCCAGAGGCGACACGCGAGCTGCACGAGCGGCTCGCTGTGCTTAACCTCGCACGGCAAGCCGCCGCGGAGCCGCTGGCGATGCGCGATCTCGAACGCGTCTGCGCCCGGTGCACGGCCAAACGGATTTGCAATTTCAATCTGGAGACAGGATCCGCCGCGCTCGAGGATTCGTATTGTCCGAACCGAGAAACGCTTCGCGCGCTCGCCCGCAGCGCCCAGCAGGCCTAACTGACGACAGGCCGCAGCCGAGCAACGCCGGAACGACCTGCGTGACAGCGCAACGGCACGTTCACATGCCCCAGCGCCTGACGGACCACAGTTTCACCAGATGCGTGAGCACCGCATAGGTGAGCAGCATGGCCGCGACCAGCGGCCAGTAGAGGGCGGGCAGCGGGGTGAAGCCGAGCGCGGCGCCAACACCGGTGAACGGCAGCAGGATGCCAACGAGGCAGATGACAACCGTCGTGCCAATCAAAGCCGCACTGGCCCGGCTTTCGAGGAACGGAATGCGCGCAGTGCGGATGATGTGGATGATCAGGGTCTGCGTCAGCAACGATTCGACGAACCAGCCGGTCTGGAAGAGCGCCGGATTGGTCCAGCAATCGAATACAAACAGCATCATCGCATACGTCGCGTAGTCGAAGATCGAGCTGATCGGCCCGATAAACAGCATGAACTTGAAGATATTGCCGATATCCCAGCGCCGCGGCGTCGTGATGTATTCGGGATCGACGTTGTCGGTTGGGATCGTCGTCTGCGAGAAGTCGTAGAGCAGATTGTTGGTCAGCACCTGGATCGGCGCCATCGGCAGAAATGGCAGGAAGATGCTGGCGCCGAGAACGCTGAACATATTTCCGAAATTCGAGCTGGCGCCCATCTTGATGTATTTGGTGATGTTGCCGAAGATCTTGCGGCCCTCGATCACGCCCTCCTGCAGCACCAGGAGATTCTTCTCCAACAGGATGATGTCGGCGGACTCCTTGGCGATGTCGACGGCGGTGTCGACCGAGACGCCGACGTCGGCGATCTTCAAGGCCGGACTGTCATTGATGCCATCGCCAAGAAAGCCGACGACATGGCCGCCCAAGTGCAGCGCGCGCACCACGCGCTCCTTTTGCGACGGCGTGAGCTTGGCGAAGACTTTGCTGCGCTCGGCGACCTCCGCAAGGCGGGCATCATCCAGCGTCTCGATGTCGCGGCCGAGCACGATGTCGCCGGGATCGAGCCCGACCTCGCGGCAGATCTTGCGGGTGATGACCTCGTTGTCGCCGGTCAGGATCTTGACCGTGACGCCTTTCTCGGCGAGCGCCACGATCGCAGCACGCGTGCTCTCCTTCGGCGGATCGAGAAAGGCGATATAGCCGAGCAGCGTCAGGTCGCATTCGTCGGCCACGGAATAGGCGGCTTTGGGCGCCTCAAGTTGCTTGTAGGCGACGGCGACGACGCGAAAGCCGTCCTCATTGAGCGCGACGGTCTCTTCCTGGGCAGTTTTGAAATGACTATCGTCCAGCCGGCCGACGGTCCCGTCGAACTCGTAGCGCGTGCAGACCGAGAAAATTTCCTCTACCGCCCCCTTGCAGATCAAGAGGTGCTTGTCCCCGCCGTGCGAGACGACGACCGATAGGCGCCGCCGGGAAAAATCGAACGGAACCTCGTCGACTTTGGCAAAGCTCTCGTCGATGCCGAGCGTCTTGTGCAGATCGACGTGCTCGAGCACGGCGATGTCGAGCAGGTTCTTCAACCCGGATTGGAAATGGCTGTTGAGATAGGCGTATTGAAGCACGCGCTGCGATTCCTCGCCGCGGATGTCGGTGTAGCGCTTGAGGATGATGCGGTCCTGCGTCAGCGTTCCGGTCTTGTCGGTGCACAACACGTCCATGGCGCCGAGATTCTGGATGGCGTTGAGCCGCTTGACGATCACCTTGGCGCGCGACATCGCGATCGCGCCTTTGGCCAGATTGACGGTGACAATCATCGGCAGCATTTCCGGCGTGAGCCCGACCGCGACGGCGACAGCGAACAGCAGCGCCTCCAGCCAATCGTGCTTGGTGAACCCGTTGATCAGGAACACAGCCGGAACCATCACCAGGATGAAGCGGATCATCAGCCAGGTGAACCGGCTGATGCCGCGGTCGAATGCAGTGGGGACGGAGCGGCCAACCACCTCGTCGGCCAGCTTGCCGAAGAACGTGTCGGCGCCTGTGCGCACCACGATGCCGATGGCATAGCCGCTCACTACATTTGCGCCCATAAAGCACATGTTCGAAAGATCGAGCGGGTCGTCGTAGTGTGTTTCGCAGGCGTGCGCGAATTTCTCCGCCGGCATCGCCTCGCCGGTGAGCGCCGACTGGTTAACGAAGAGATCCTTGGCTTCGATCAGGCGCAAGTCGGCGGGCATCATGTCGCCGGCCGATAGCCGCACGATGTCACCAGGCACCAGCGTCTCGATCGGCACCTCGGCGAAGGCCGGCTGACCCGCGGGCTCGCAACGACACACGCTGGCCGTGGTTTTCACCATGGCGCGCAACCGTGCCGCCGCCTCGTTCGAGCGATGCTCCTGGATGAAGGCGGTCAGGATCGAGAGGGCAACCATCACGCCGATGACGATGGCGGCTCGCGCGTCGCCGAGAGAATATGAGACGACCGCAAGCGTCAGCAGCAACGCATTGAGCGGATTGGCAGCGCGCCCCCACAGTTCCTGCAGAACCGTCGGCTTGCGTTCGCGGGTGACGAGGTTGAGGCCATAATGTTTGAGGCGTGTTTCGGCTTCTTCGATCGAGAGACCGAATGGATGCGAACCAAGGCGCGCGCACACAGCGTCGGCCGGTTCCTGGCTCAACGCGAACAGCTCATTCATACCCAGACTGTGCCGCGACGCATGCCGGGGCACAGTCGCTGTGCGGTCCGATCTCATCGTGCGCATCCCATCACCCGGTAAGCACCGCCAGCATCGTAACCCTCCAATAGCAAAGAGCGCATTCCACGCGCTTCATACGCCGCGGAATGCGCTCTGCAGGGTGCCCCTCTGAACTAGGCAGCAGCCTTGACGTCGATCTTCTTCACCTGCGCCGGCGCGGGCTTCGGGATCGTGACCGTGAGCACGCCCTTGGCGATGCTGGCCTTGATGGCGTCGGCATTGACGCCTTCCGGCAACTCGAGCGTGCGCGAGAACGCGCCATAGCTGCGCTCGACCAGACGGAAATTCTTGTCCTTCTCTTCCTTCTCGGCCTTCTTCTCGCCCTTGATGGTGAGGACATTGTCGGCGACGTTGACCTGGATGTCCTTCTCCTCGAGGCCGGGGAGCTCGGCCGTGATCTCGATCTCCTTGTCGGTCTCGGTCACGTCCATGGTCGGCGCCACGTCCGTGCGCGCGAGCGCGCCGAAGCTCGGAAAGCCGCGGGTGAAATCGTCGAACAGACGATCGACCTCGCGCTGCAGAGAGAGGAATGGATTGCCAGCGGTCGCGACGCTGCGGTCACGGCTGACGGGAAGCAGCGATTTGAGTTTCATGGCTCACCTCCGTTATTCGATCAAATCTCAGCATCACAACCCTAGGCCAGCGCAAGTGCGGTCACGTTTGATCCGCGTCAAACAGCGCGGATGCGCCTCCTGAAAGGATCGCGACGCAACAGGAGGAAGCCATGCGCGGTTTCAAGAAATCGATCGCCCCTATTTTGATTGCCACCGTCGTCGCCGCGGGAATGACGAGCGCCGCGCGCGCGACGCCACTGCTGTCCGCGGGTAAGGCGCTGACATCCGCCGTGCAAAGCGAAACGCTGCCGGTACGCTGGCGCGGCCATCGCGGCAGCGGCGGCGTAGGTGCCGGGATCGCCGCCGGCATTCTCGGCGGCCTGATCCTCGGCGGCATCGCCGCCTCGCAAGGCCCGTACTATTACGGGCCGGGTTACTACTACGGACCACCTCCGGGCTATTATTACGGCCCGGGCTACGCGGGCGACTGGATGGCCTATTGCGCCTCGCGCTATCGCTCGTTCGATCCCGCGAGCGGCACCTATGTCGGCTATGACGGCCGGCGGCACTACTGCCGCTGAGAGCGGCGCGAAGCGGACATTGATGGAGATCAATGTTCCGGTGCGCCCGCGCTCCGATCTTAGCGCATCGGACGTTCTGAAATCCCTACGTCATCCCCGAGCGTCCGAGACTGGCCCCGGCATCGTCGCGTCCTGCCGGGGCCTCATTTTTTTGGCGCGTCAGCGTGGCAATGCCGCGATATAGGCGGCAATGTCGAGCGCTTCGCTCGGCCGCAGCATGAGATTCATGCGCGGATGCGGCGCCAGCACCATCGCAGCGATCGCATCGGCGTCGAAGCCGTGTTTCTGCGCAATCGTCGCGAAGGGCGGCGAATCGGCAACTTCGGCGCGTTGATTGGGAATGACGACGTGGCAGCTCGCGCAGCGCTGCTGCGCGATCCGCCGACCACTCTCGATATCCGCGGCGAAAGCCGGCATGGCGGTCAGCAACGACATCAGAGAGATGATTGTGGCGAGACGTTGCATGGGGCTAGTGGAGCACAATCGCCAAACCCACCGCGAGAATCGACCAGCTCAAAGCCGAGACGAGAATAATCTTCAGGCGCGTGCCGTCCGCGGTGGCGAGTGATGCGTTTATCCTTCAATCTCCAGAATGCTAGAGGGCACGACCCTAAAGATCGGTGGCATTCTTCGCCGCGCCGCGCGTATCATGTTTGCGATGCGTCAAAATCGCACTCCGGGAAACTACGGAGTCCGAAAAGCCATGCGCTGCTCCCGTCACAGAGCCGTGAACGATTGATCTGGATCAACGAGCAGCTCTTTCCGCATTCCTAACATTCAATCATCGAGCGTCCCCCGTACCCATCGCCGTAAACGCTCGATCTGACCCCGGCGTCGTCCCAACCCCGCCGGGGTCTCTCTTTGTGCGGAGTTTGACGCAGAGCAAGCCGCGACCGCCGGGCACGGCCATGATCCTCGCTTGTGCGGGAGATGCGGGGATGCTGGCAAAGCCTGGTGCGGACAAGAGGCCAATGGCAGCGCCGGTCGCCACACACTGCCGAGACCTCACTTTTTGTAGAAGAAGCTTTTGCCGGTGCGCCTCAGCGAGGCAGCGAAGTCGGCAGCGAGAGCCAGCCTACCCGGCGCCCCCGATGCGGTTGACTCAAGTCAACGCGCTGAGCGCTGCGCCACCACATCGTTCGATGAACCGACGCACGTGGTCAACACCCATGCCAAGACGCCGCGAACTGCACGACGAATTGCGCGACCTCCACGCCGAGATCGGCCGGAGTTCGGACATCATCAAGGCAACGCAAGACGATGCCGACGCCGAGCAGGCGACGAATGAATTGAAAAACCTGCTCAAGCAGCTGCAAGCCGCGGTCACCGACACTGCGGGTCATCTCACCACCGAGGCCGAGGAGGCGATCACCGCACACCCGATCGCCGGCGCTGCCGCCGCCTTCGCGCTCGGAATCATCGTCGGCCGGACGTGGACGCGAATCTGATGCGCTTTGAACCCATCATCCGCAATTTGCGCGTGCTGTGGCGCGCCGATGCGATCCTCGCCGAGATCCGCATCCGGCATCTTCTGTTCCGCTTCGGCCTCGGCGCCTTTGCCGCGCTGATCGCCCTGTTCGGGCTATTGATGCTGGAGCTCGCCGCGTATTTCGCGCTGGTCCAATATTCGACCGCGGTGGCGGCCGCGGCGATCCTCGGCGTTCTCAATTTCCTCGTCGCCGGGACGGTGTTGCTCGTCGGCTCATGGCGCAAGCCGGGCCACGAACACGAGCTGGCGATGGAGGTGCACGCATCCGCAATCGAGGCGTTGTCGGCGGACGGAGACCGCCTGGGGGCCGAGGTCAAGTCCATCATCAACTCGCTCAAGCACCCGCTCGACGGCGCGCTGCTCGGCCTGCTCGCGCCGCTGCTGACGGCGTTGATCAGGTCGCTGCGGAGACCGGCGGGTGACAAGCCTTAGACCTCACGACGAGCGTATGCCTGCGTCGGCACCTGCGGTGCTCAGCGGCGGAGCTCATGCGATGGCGCGGATGTTTGCAGCTTGGCGCAGTCAGGGCGCCTGGCGGCTGCATTTTCAACCGGCGCTGGCCTTGTTCGCGAGCGTGGGCCTCGCGCTCGGCGTGACCCTCGATATCCTTGGCCACGAGCGATCGGCACATCTGGTCTGGACTGCCGTCACCATCCCGGTGCTCGCCGCGCTGAGCGTTGACATCATCCGCAGCCTCGCGCGCGGGCATGTCGGGCTGGACATCGTCGCGGCCCTGTCGATGGCGGGAGCGCTCGCCTTCGGCGAAACGCTCGCCGCCGCCATCGTGGCGCTGATGTATGCCGGCGGCCAGTTGCTCGAAGCGTATGCCGGCCGCAGAGCGCGCCATGAGATGACCGCCCTGCTCTCGCGGGTTCCCCGCTCCGCGATGCGGCATCGTGAGGGCACGCTCGAGGAAATCCCACTCGAACGCGTCGAGGCGCATGATCGCCTCCTGGTCCGTCAGGGCGACGTGGTGCCGGTCGACGGCGAGGTGATCCATGGCGTCGCCGTTCTCGACACGTCGGCGCTGACAGGCGAAGCGCTGCCAGTCACGGCGAGACAAGGTCAGTCGGTGTTGAGCGGCTGCACCAATGTGGGCGATGCGTTTGATCTCGAAGCGACGCGGCGAGCCGAGGAAAGCACCTATGCGGGTGTGGTCCGCCTGGTCGAAGCCGCGCAGAAAAGCCGCGCGCCGTTTTCGCGACTGGCCGACCGCTATGCCCTCGTCTTTCTCGCGCTATCCGTGGCCATTGCCTCCGGCGCCTGGGTCCTCGCCGACGATCCGATCCGCGCGATCGCAGTCCTCGTGGTGGCGACCCCTTGTCCGCTCATCCTCGCCGTCCCTGTGGCGCTTGTTTCCGGGCTCTCGCGCGCGGCCAAGCTCGGCATTCTGATCAAGGGGGCGAAGGTCCTAGAGACGCTGGCACAGGTGCGCGCCGTAGTCCTCGACAAGACCGGCACGCTCACGCATGGTCGCGCGCGACTGATTGCAACCGCCGTCGCCGGTCAAATCGACCAGGACGAATTGCTGCGGCTCGCGGCGTCGCTCGACCAGGCGTCCAAGCACATCGTGGCGCAGACGCTGGTGGAGGAAGCGCGCGGCCGCGGACAACGGCTTTCGGTCCCGACCGAGGTCTTCGAGAGCGGCGGCCGCGGCATCACCGGGATCGTCGACGGACACGCAGTGACCATTGGCGGTCTGGATTTCGTCAAGGCAAACACGCCGAGCGGCGGGATGAACGTGCTCCCCGACGCGCCGGCGCCCGGGACCCTGTCGGTGTTCGTTGCCGTCGACGGCGCGATGTCCGGCGTGCTGTTTCTGGCCGACGCGCTGCGCAGCGGCGTCGCCAGGCTGCTGTCCGACCTTCGAGCATCTGGAGTCGAGAGGATCGTGCTGGCAACCGGCGACCGGCAGGACGTCGCCCACTTCGTCGCCAGCGGATTGCCGATCGACGCCGTACGCGCCGGGCTAACGCCGAATGAGAAAGTGTTGACGGTGTTGTCGGAGCGCAAAAACGGGCCGGTGATGATGATCGGCGACGGCGTAAACGACGCGCCGGCCCTTGCGGCCGCCGATGTCGGCGTGGCGATGGGGGCGAACGGAGCCGCGGCTTCCGCCGAAGCGGCAGACGTGATCCTGCTCGTCGATGAGCTGAGCCGGGTTGCACCGGCGATTCAAATTGCTCGCCGAGCCCGTGCGATCGCGCTCGAGAGCGTGCTCGCCGGGATCGGGCTGTCCGTCGCGGGAATGATCGCGGCCGCGGCTGGCCTGTTGCCTCCGGTCGAAGGGGCGTTGCTGCAGGAGGCGATCGACATCGCAGTCATTCTCAACGCCCTGCGGGTGCTGGCGGCATAACTTGCCGCTGCCACGACGCTGGAGCCACCATGCTAGGCGTCACGCCTGAGCCAGCGATCGCCAACCTTCTCGTAGGAGTGCTTCACCGCCGCCCAGGCGATGCGATGCGCGCGCTCCTCCTGGCCGCCCTCGCCGGCATGTGCCGCGAAAGCGTGATTGAAGGCCTCGCGGTAGATGCCGCGCGCGTGCTCGGGCAGCACGTGCCGCACCGAATCCGGCAGGTCGGCGTTGCTACGATAGGGCATCCAGGTGATCCCTATTCGCCGCGTGACAAAAGCGCATCACCGTCGCCCAGGCGACGCGATGCGCGCGCTCCTGCCAGCCACCATCGACGGGATGCGCGGTGAAGGCGTGATTGAAGTTCTCGCGATAGATGCTCAGCGCAGAATCGGGGAGCACCTGTTTGATGAAGTCAGGCAGATCGTCATTGCTGCGATAAGGCATCGGTCGTCCTTTCCGGCAGGTCAGGCGAAAGGCAATCAGGCGGCGTGCGACGTTCCCGGCGGCTCGATTACGGCTCCGCTGAGCGGCTCGATCCAAACCATGTGATCCTCGACGCCCTTGACGCCGGGAATGTTCTCGGCGGCGATCTTCATGGCCGCGCGCTGCCGCTCGTCCATGATCGCGCCCCAGAGGGCGACCACGCCTTGATGCACGACGACGTCGACCATCGGAGGCTTCCAGCCCTGCTTGTCGAGCTCGGCGATGAGCGCTTCGCGAATGGTGGCGTCGTCGTCGACCGCCGGCGGCGCAACATGCGACAGGCTCACCAGCGCGCGCAGCAGATTGGCGCGGGTGACGATGCCGACGACCTTGTCGCCACGAACGACAGGCACGCGCTTGATGCGATGCCGCTCCATCAGCTTGACGACGTCATCGAGCGGCACATCCTCCTCGACCGTATAAACCCAATCAGTCATCACCTCCGCCACGGTGCGGCCATGCGAATGCGCATAGTCACTGGCGAGCCGTCCCGGGCCCAGGAAGAATTCCAGCCAGCCAGGACGCCGGCGCTCGGTCCCGGCCTCGCCGCGGCGCAGGAAATCGCCCTCGGAGACAATGCCGACCAGCACGCCGTCGCTGTTGATGACAGGAAGGCCGCTGATGCGATTCTGCAGCAGCTTGCGTGCAGCTTGCAGCACCGTCGCATCAGGCTCGATCGACAGCACTTTGCGCGTCATCACGTCCTTGGCTTTCATCGCATCCTCCATTGATTGATCAAAGTCTAGGCGCGCGGGCAGGCGCGCCTTTGACGCAGGTCAACAGGAAAAGCAGACATGAAAGGGCCCCGGCGCTCACGCCCCGGGGCCAGTGAAACCGGACGGGTCAGGGAGGACTTGTCCGGTAAGGTATGGGAATGCTCTGGCGCGCTCGCGCAACCTCCAGTTGCTCAAATATGGCGCTCGTTCTTATCTTCGTTCTTATCTTCGTTCTTATGTTCGTTATTGTGCATTCCCGTTGACCTGGATCAATTCGCGGACTTAGCATCACGGCAAGCTCAGTGCGTGGCGTTTCGGGGGACGTGCGATGAGCTGTGCGTGGCGTGCGGCAACCGCCGATCGTAGCTCTTGGTCTATCGACCGCCTCGCCGAGGTCGCGGCTGCGGTCGGGGTGGCAATCGTCGTCTGCGCGCTGTTTCTCTTCGGCGCCGCGATGACTTCACCGGCGGAGGCGCTGCCGAGCTTCGCGCGCCAGACCGGACAGCCCTGCGGCACCTGCCACACCGACTTTCCCGGCCTCACACCATATGGACGCAGGTTCAAGCTGCTCGGCTACACGGTCGGTGGCGGTCCCTATCGGACCACCCCATTTTCCTTCTTTACCCGACCGAAGGTCGACCCGCTGGACGCTTATGTCGATTCGCTGAGCGACAAGCCGAAGACTCCCGCTTCAGCCGCCAACGCCCAACCCAGCGGCGGGCAAAGCGACATCTGGGTGCCGCCGATCTCGTTCATGGCGACCGGCGGCTATACGCACACGCAAACCTCGCAAGTGCCGCCGTGCGGCGGCCCGTATCCGTGCAACGACACACTTTCCGTCGCGCCGCTCAGCTTCTTCTATGGCGGCGCGATCACCGATCACATCGGCGCGTTCGCTCAAGTCACTTATAACGGTGCGCCGTTCGGCGCACCTTACGCGGCCAATCCGGGCTGTGCCGATCCATTCGGCAGCGGCACCGCCTGCGATCCGTTTCAGACCTTCCAGTGGTCGTGGGACAACACGGACGTGCGTTATGCGAACACGTTCAACATCCGCGGCACGGACGTGGTCTTCGGCATCACCGCCAACAACAATCCCTCGGTGCAGGATCTGTGGAACACGACGCCGGCGTGGAAATTTCCCTTTGCCGTCGGCTTTAGCGGGCCACGGCCTGCAACCGCGACGCTGATCGACGGAGGCCTCGGGCCAGGCCACGTGATCGGTGTCGGCGCCTACACCTTGATCAATGATCTGCTCTATCTCGAGCTGACCGGCTACCGCTCGGTCAGCTTCAGCGCGCAACCCAAGCTCGGGATCGATCCGTATGCGGTCGGCATGATCAGCGGTGTCGCGCCCTATTGGCGCATTGCACTCGAGCCGCATTGGGGCAACCACTGGCTGATGCTCGGCGCCTACGGGATGCAGACGCGCCTGCAGCAGTGGGACACGACGCAGATGGACGCCAACGGATTCCAGATCCCGGCGTTCCTCCCGTTCAACGATCGCTTCACTGACACTGCCGTCGACCTGCAGTACCAGTATCGCGGCTCGAATTACTGGTTCACGCTGCGCGGCACCTATATCCACGAGGATCAAAAGCTCGATGCCACGTTCAACGCCGGCGGCTCGAGCAATGCGTCAAATCGCCTGGACACATTGAGGCTGGAAGGCTCGCTGGCCTACGGCAACGATAATCGCGTCGTGTTCACCACGCAGTATTTCAACACCAAGGGCTCGACCGATCCGTTGCTGTATGGCGGCCTGGTCAGCCAGTTCGACCCGTCGGGAACAGCGCAGACCGACCCGAACAGCAACGGCTTTATCTTCGAGCTGGCCTACATCCCGTTCGTCTCGAGCAAGGCGCCGGGTTGGCCGTGGGCCAATATGCGCGTCGGGCTGCAATACACCTATTACAACCGCTTCGACGGCGACTCGGTGTTCGCGCACAGCAACAACACGCTGTTTGCGTATCTCTGGTTCGCGATGTGATCGGGACAATGGATCGGGCGTCGAGCTGACGAGACAGCGATGAGCACGAAGAGAACAAAGAACGCGATGCTGCCGAAAGCGCTCGGCCTGCTGCTCTGCTCGGCGGCGATCACCCTTGCCGCCACGGCGAGCCCGCAGGCGCAGAACGCCGCGCCGCCCGCCGTGACCAAAGCCGCACTCGACGCCAAGCTGCACTACTGCAAGACCTGTCACGGCGTCTCGGGCCAGGGTTTTCGCGGCTACTATCCGATCCCACGGCTCGCCGGACAGCAGGAGGAGTACCTGCTCAACCAGGTGCATGCCTTCATCGAGCACCGGCGGACGAACAACATCATGTTCAACGTCGCGCACGAGCTGCACCCGGGCATGGCCGAAGCCTTGGCCAAGAGCTTCCACGAGCTCAATCCAAAGCCGCTCGGCGGCGCGCCGAAGGCGCTGGTCGCGGATGGCAAGAAGATCTTCGATCAAGGCGTCGCCGGGAACGACATCCCGGCATGCGCCACCTGCCACGGTGCCGACGCCAAAGGCGACGGACAGTTCCCGCGCTTGGCGGGGCAGCTGCACGATTACGTCTTCAACAAGCTCACGCATTGGCGGCAGGAACGCGGCCAGAGTCCATCCGACACCGATCCGCAGGCGATCATGGAGCCGATCGCCCACGGATTGACGCAAGCGCAGATCAAAGCGGTAGCAGCCTATGTCAGCACCCTCGAGTAGACCGGCGACGGGCATGGTGCGGGTGCGATGCGCGCTGCAGGCGCTGCCGCTCGCCATCGCGCTGGCGAGCCCGGCGCTGGCCAGCGACGAGCTCGCAGCCAAGCTCAGCTATTGCCAGGACTGCCACGGCGTATCCGGCCAGGGCTATCACGGCTTCTACCCGATCCCGCGGCTCGCGGGTCAGCAACCGGATTACATCAAGAACCAGCTGCAGGCCTTCATCGAGCGCCGGCGGACCAACAACATCATGTTCAATGTCGCGCATGCGCTGCAGCCCTCGATGATCGACGGCCTGGTCGCGAGCTTCGCGCGCTTGAATCCGCGGCCGCTCAGCGGCGGCAGCAAGCGCCTGGTCGATGCCGGCCGCACGATCTTCGAGAACGGCGTACCGGAAGCCAATATCGCTGCCTGTGCCGCCTGCCACGGCCCCGAAGCCAAAGGCAGCGGTCAGATCCCGCGATTGGCCGGTCAACTTCCCGACTACGTCGCGAGCAAGCTGGCGCACTGGAGCGAGGAGCGCGGACAGCTGCGCGGCAAGCCGGATACGTCGTTGATCATGGAGCCGGTGGCGCACAGCCTGACCAAGGCACAGGTTGAGGCCGTCGCCGCGTATGTCAGTTATCTCCGTTAGGCTGGGAAAGCGCGCGTCATGAAGCTCACCGGATCAAGCACCGCCCTCCTCGCGCTGATCGCTTCGCTGATGCTGTCCGGCGCGTGCTCGGCCGAAGATCCGGCGGCGCGCAATTGCACCTGGTGCCATGGCTCCTCGGCGCAGGGCTACACGCCCGCGCCTCGCCTCGCCGGCCAGCGCCGCGCCTATCTCGAGCAACAGCTTGCGAGCTTCAAGTCGCACACGCGCGACAATCCCGAATCGAAGCAATACATGTGGGGCGCGGCTGCCAATCTCGATGCGCAGCTCGCGCGCGATCTCGCCGCTTACTTCGCGACGTTGCCGCCGCGGGCCGCCGCCGACGGGCGCGACGAGCTCGTCGCCACCGGCCGCGCGATCTATCAAACCGGAGCGCCGGAAGCCAACATCGTGGCTTGCGTCGTCTGCCATGGGCCCAATGGCGAAGGCATTGCGGCCATTCCGCGCCTCGGCGGCCTCTCTTACGAGTATCTGAAACGGCGCCTGGAGCAGTGGGCCGGCGGCTATCACGCGACCGCCCTGCATCCGATGCCGAGCGTCGCGCGCAAGCTTTCGGCCGCGCAGATCGATGCACTGGCCTCGTACCTGAGCTTCATCGGCTACGCCGACGCACGTCGATAATCCGCGCTATGCCGCCGCGCACGCATTGATGGCGCGCTCGAAGCGGCCGGCATTCGGGCAGAACGGCGGCGCCGTGCACGGCGCCTCTTTGCCGGCGTCGGCGAGCCAAGATCGGCAAGCCGCCTCGGCAGTGCACTTTTGGCAAGTCCGCACGACCGCATTGAGATCGAGCTCGGCGAGCGCGGGTGCGGAACTCCGGTAGAATCCGAGGCGCTCCATCATCGTCGACATGACCTGCAGCCGTGCTACCGCGCGATCGACACGACCGACAATTTGCAGCGCCCGGATGCCGCGTTGGTGCGATTGGGCGGGCAATGCGGCAATCCTGGGCCAGCCGGCCGGCACCATTTCGAGATCTCCGCGCCTGCGCACGCGACGGTGCAGATCGAGGCGATCATGCATCCTCACTGCCGCAACGGTGAGGCCGATCGAGATGGCCATGGCAATGGCAAACAAAGTAATCCACATGTGTGCCTCCATGCTTCGACCGTTCAGCGTCGCGTCGCCGAACACGCCAAGAGTGCGCTGACGACGCTGAGCAGCCCGACATTGCCGCAGTAATCCCGCCAATCGTCGGCGTCGGAATCGTCAGGACCGCCGTTCAAGCCGATCATGCATTGCGCGCGCGCTGCGCAGGCGTTGCAATTGATGCAAAGCATGCGCAGGAAGTCGGGCTCGACCTGCGCAACCTGGTCGACGGTAAAGCCGCAGCGTTGCAGACGTTGGGCGAGCAGCTCCGGTCCATCGAGATTGGCGGCGATGAAGGCTAGGAATTCATTGTCGGAAAGCCCCAGGAGCCGGGCGAGGCGCTCTCGATCGACTTGAGCTTGACGGGTCATGTCGGATGCCCTTTCTCGTCGACGATGTTTTGCTAGAGACTTAGATTCCCTACTTTGAATACTCTTCATAAATCATCGGCGCGATCGCCGGCCTGACATTGACCTGGATCAATCCATTTGCGCGTGCCGCGCCCATCACTTTTTCATGGCGTTCGCTGCTTGTACGCAACGCGTTCGCAATCCACTTGCGAGCTACTATCAATCAAGAACACACGACCTCGAATGTTCTCTTCGCGATCTACGCAGATTCGCGTTTCCAGCCCGACGTTGAGCGCAGCGGGCCCGCTCGCCCAGCGCCCTGATGCGCGCCAGCCATCCGGTGCGCTGCGCCTCGGTCGTGGCCTCGCGTCAATTTTTTGCAGTTGCCAACACGTCGCCAACAGGGCCAGGGAGTTCGTGCCCCGCACGACCTAGCGCCGCGACAACACCGTACTCTTCGATGGGCGCACGCGCGCGGCAAAAACCATGTTGGTCGCCGTGTAGTCCATGCTCAAGCCACGAACATAGCCAAAGCCGAGATTGGCCAGGATCTTGTTCGAGACCGCAAGCTTGGCAAGGAGGCTGACATCGTCCTTGAAGATGACATTCACGCGCACGTCACCGGCAAGAACGCTGCGCAACCGTGCCAAGTCCGGTCGTCCCGCGAGGGAGGTCAGGCAGTCGGGGTCGAACTTCGGCTTCTGACCCGGCCGCAGCCGATAAATGCGAGCCGACGAAACCGAGATCTCGACCCTGCGCAGGACTTCCAGCTCGTTGTCCTCCAGATTGAGGTCGGCCTTTGCCTTCTTCAGGCCGAGCGCCCGTCGCACGGAAAAATCGAAGTCGCGGATGACGTGAATATCTTTTCGCTTGGTCGCTCCGAGGGCGGAGAGCGGAATATTGGTCGGACAATACATGGACGATTGTTCGTTCCAATTGGCCGCCGCGGTGGCGGTCCTTGGATTGGCAAGCTCAAGCGCGATGATGTTACCCGGCAGGTAATCGTAACGGCCTTCGTCCAGAAGCACGCCCGAGGCCGGCGACAGTTGATCGTAGCCGGGATAGTAGTCCTTCAGGACACTGCGCAACGTCGGCGCGGGGGCGCAGGCCCCCACGAAACAGCACAGGCCCAGGATTGCAGCCCGCAGAGCGCGTGCGCGCCGCATCGTCTTACTTCAGCGTCGCGACTGGAACCGCCTGGACCGCGAAAATCTCAACATCGTCGGTTTGAATGATCAACGGCTTATCAGCCGTGCCATACTGAACGACGTGCGCGTGAACGCCCAGGTTAAACGAGATCTTGCTCGAGATGTTAGCAGCAATGCCGGCATCCACGCTTCGATCGAAAGTGACGGTGATGGTGGGTTTGCCCATCAAGACACCGGTAACGGCATAAAAGTAATCAGGACCGCATGCGCTCACCGCAGTCTTCACGGCGGCCTTGAGCACGTTACCCCCAGGCAGATACATCCGCTTCACCGAGGCGATGTCGGTCTTCACCGACTTCAAGTACTCGGCGTCAAGCGCGCTGATCTTGACGGGCCCGATCGTGATGTCGCCCGTCAACTTGAACTGTGTGAGATCCTGAAAGTCCTTGAAAACCGCCCCGCCCCCGGGAAAAGGTTTCGGCGTTTGTGATCCCGGGCAGTAGCTGTCCGCCTGCTCATAGACGGTGCCGCCCTTCGACGTCTTTGTCGACGTGAAATTCCACAAGTGACCGGGATAGGTTTCGCCTATCCGGTTGGCGTCATCGGCAGGCGCGGGTGGTGCGGTGAATGGGATGAAAACTGCCCAATTGGAGCCGTATACAGCACGGATCGAGTTGGAAAAGTTTTCATAGAAGACTTCAGCGGACTGCGCTGCATCGAATGTCAGAGCTGATACCGCAAGCGCGCACGCAACAAGATGACGGTTCACGATACACCCCCAAATCGCAAACATGATCAATGCAACTATATCTTTCGGCCGTCCTGGGAATCAAGGGGACTCTGCCAACCGCAGCGCCACGAGACGGTGCAACAGGACGACCTTGAAAGACGTGCCATCCGTGGCAACGTCGGGAGCCGGGTCCGCTTTCGAGATGAAGGCGGCTGCCTGACGCCGCGTCAAACCGCGGCCGGTGAACGTCAGGCTGATGTCGGCGATGACCGGGCGAACGATCATCGCGACCTTGGCGCGTTCGTCTCTTGCCGCGCAATTTGCGCCGCTCAAGGCCTTGGTAAAATTGTGCTGCGCATGCGGATAGGGAGTGTGGAGAGACGACGCGTCGAGCTTGACGTCGACATTGTCAACGCCGTTCATCGAACCGGCTGGCGCTCCGAGAAAGCCGCGGAGATCTTCCAGCTCCGCGCCACCTTGCGAACTGAAGGTGACGACAACCGCTTTGCCTCGGAACCATTGGTGCGGATTATCAACTGAGCAGGTTTTGAACTCACCGACGCGCAAGATATCGATGCCGTGGAATTGCTCCGCCGCAACCCCGAACACGGGCGTACCGGGGGCCATCGCGCGTTCGTCGAATGGCCGAATGGGGACCAGCAGCGGCGTCTTCAAAGCGGCCGCCATATTTCCGAGCGTCAGCCCCTGCCCATAGGCAATCGCCGGTAAGGCCGCCAGCGCGACGATACCCACGACAAGCCGAACAATCCGAGAGGCAATAATCATGCGCCTGGCTGGATGCTGCAAAAGCGGATGCCACCGTAGGATGTACGCACCCGGCGTACAAGCACGCGCGCGGCGGCAATCCATTTGCGAGCTACTATCAATCAAGAACACACGACGTCGAATGTTCTCTTCGCGGTCAACGTGCGTTCGAACCCGGCCGTTCAGCTCAGCGGGCCCGCTCGCCCAGCGTCTTGACGCGCGCGAGCCATCGGGCGCGCTGCGCCTCGGTCGTGGCCTCGATGGAGCCGATCAGCGTCAGCCGGTTGGGCCTGATGCCGACAAACCGAAGAATGCCTTGCTGGAAGCTCCTCAGACCATGACCGCCGAACCAGAGACGATAGACCCATGCCGGCATTCCCATAGTCACGATGGTGTGCGAGCTGCGACCGCCGAGCCGCGCACGCAATGCGCTGCCTTTGGCGGCAAAGGCAAAGCCGGGGCGAAACACTTGTTCGCAAAAGGCCTTCAGGAGCGCTGGCAGCGTTCCGAGCCACAAAGGAAAAATGAAAACCAAGTGCTCCGCCGCCTGGATGGCGGCTTGTGCAGCGTCAATGCCAGGCGGCGGCGGCGTGTCACTCTCCCAAGTCTGTCGCGAGCGAAGCACCGGGAAGTCCAGCGTAGCGATGTCGATAACGTGCACCTCGTGTCCCTTCGCGCCGGCACCGTTGCCGTAGGCCTTCGCCAAAGCGCGACAAAACCGGCCCGGATCGGCATCGGGATGGCCTTGAATGATGACGATTCGCGCCACGGCGAGCTATCGTTCGAGGGATTTCAGAAAGGCGATGAAATCACCAACCTGGTCAGGCTCGAAGCGAAACTCCGGCATGTTCGGATGACCGGTGACGATGCCCTCGCCGAGCGCTTCCTCCAGCGTCTCCACTGGATAACGCAGATGCAGCGTGCGAAACGGCGGCGCGAGCTTGAGCGGGCTCGGGCTCACCTTGTCGATCGCGTGACAGCGCGCACAATTGGCGCGCGCCAATGTCCGGCCGCGCTGCTCTGCGGGCGAGGTTTGCGCATGCGCCACACTCGCAAGGGACAGCAGCACGGCCAGCGAGCAAACGCCGGGCAAAACCTTCAGACGCATTAGCGTGTCTCCTTTGCGGCGAGATCATCGTCCTGCAGGATCCGCAACGCCGCGCCCTCGACGTCGTCGTACTGGCCGCTCTTCAACGACCAGAGAAATGCGAACAGCCCGGTGAGCCCGAGACCGAGCGCCATGGGAACGAGATAGATGAGCACGTTCATGCTCGCCTCGCTGATCGTTTCAACCACAGCATCCGCCGCTCCACATCGCCACCGCCGAAGCCTCGCTTGCCGCATGCTGTGGCGTGCGAAGCCGCAGCCGCAGTGCATTGAGCGTGACCAGCAGCGAAGAGCCCGACATGGCGAGCGCAGCGATCAGCGGCGTGATGGTGCCGGCGATCGCGACCGGCACGGCGACGGTGTTGTAGATCACGGCGAGCCAGAGGTTCTGCCGCATCAAGGCGCGCGCCCGGCGTGAGATGTCGATGCAGTCGAACACCGGGCGCAGCCGCTCGCCGAGGAACACGGCGTCGGCCTGGGCCTGGGTGACGTCGGCGGCGCTGATGGGCGACAGCGAGACATGCGCCGCCGCAAGCGCCGGGGCGTCGTTGAGGCCGTCACCGACCATCAGCACACGGCGGCCCTGTGCTTTCAACGCCGCGATGGCAGCGATCTTGTCCGCCGGCTTCAACCCGCCGCGCCATCGGCCGATGCCGAGGGCCTGCGCGATCGGCTCCACTGCCGCGGCACGGTCGCCCGAGAAGATATGCAGGTCGAGGCCACGCGCGGCCAACGCGCGCACGGTGTCGAGCGCATCCGGCCGCAGCGACTGGCTGATGCGGAACACCGCATGCGTCTCGCCATGAGCGAAATAGATCAGCGAGGTCCCGGGCTCGTGGTCTGTCGCATCCGCATCGATGCCGCAGAACGCGGCGCTGCCGAGGCGCGCTTCGCCACCGCCGAGCAGCGCGCGCACGCCCTGCCCCGGCTCCTCGACGGCAGCAACGAAAGGAACGCGTTCCTGCGCAGCGCGCGCGAGCGCGGCGGCCAAGGGATGCCGGCTGCTCAGCGCCAGGCGCGCGGCCTCGTGCAAGGTCTCGGACGCCACAGCGCCGTCGTCGGCAAGCCGCGGCTCGGGCAGTGTCAGCGTACCGGTCTTGTCAAAGACGATGGTGTCGACCTCGGCCAGGCGCTCGATGGCGTCTCCCGCGTTGAGAATGACATTGCCGCGGAACAGCGCGCCGGAGGCGACCACCTGCACCGCGGGAATAGCCAGCGCCAGCGCGCACGGACAAGTAATAATGAGGACCGCGATGGCGGTGACGATGGCATCGTGCAGCGTGGCGCCGGCGATCAGCCAGCCGACGAGCGTCAGCGCCGCGGTCAAATGCACCATCGGTGCATAGAGCCGCGCGGCGCGGTCGGCGAGCCGCAGCGCCTTGGATTTCGCCGCAACGGCGTTATCGAGCAGGCGCTCGATCTCATCGATCAGCGAGCCTCCCCCGGCAGCGGTCACCTTCAGCGTCAAGGCGCCGGAGAAATTCAGGCTGCCGGCATAGAGCGCGGCGCCTGCGGCCACGTCGCGGCGCGCTGTCTCGCCGGTGATCAGGCTCTCGTCGATCTCGGAGCGGCCGCCGAGGATGACGCCATCGGCCGGCACGCGCTCGCCGGAACGCACCAGGATGCGATCGCCGGGCTTGAGCACGGCGGCGGGCACGCGCACGATTTCGCCGCTCTCCGTGAACCTGCGCGCGAACTCGGCCTTCAGGGCAGCGAGATTGCCAGCCACCGCGCGGGTCTTGCGCCGCATGGCGTGGTCGAGGGTGCGGCCACAGAGCAGGAAGAACAGCAGCATGATCGCGGAATCGAAATAGGCGTGCTCGGCGTGGCGCATGGTCTCGACCACCGACAGCCCGAGCGCCAGCACGACGCCGAGCGAGATCGGCACATCCATGTTGAGCGAGCGCGCGCGCAAAGCGGCAATCGCGCTGCGGAAGAACGGCTGTCCCGCATAGGCCGCTGCCGGCAGCGCGATGAGCGCCGAGAGCCAATGAAAGAAGTCGCGCGTCTCGCCGGTGATGTCGCTTCCCTCACCCGACCACACCGAGACCGAGAGCAGCATGATGTTCATGGCCGCGAAGCCGGCAACGCCGAGGCATTTGAGGAGCCAGCGCGCGCGCCGCGCCTCCTCGGCTTCGCTGCGCTCGGGGACGAAGGGGTAGGCGCGATAGCCGATGCGACCGAGCGTCTCGATCACCTCTCCCGCATTGAGCTCGCTTTGCCGCCAATCCACCGCCAGGCGGCGGTTCGTGTAATTGAGCCGCGCCGCCACTACTCCCGGAAGCTGGCGCAGGCTGTCCTCGATGCGGTGGATGCAGGCGGCGCAGACCACGCCGTCGACGGCGAGGTCGAGATGCGCCCGCCCACCGTCGCCCTGCTTAATATAGTGAGAGAGATCGAGCGCTTCGGGCATGGCCCTCACCGGATTCCGACGCGGTTCCTGGAGCGGAACAGGCGCTCGCCATTGCGCGAGAGCTCGATGATGAGGTCCCACTGTCCGGGCGCGGCCGCGACGCCGCCGCGGAAACGGCCGTCGCCGTGCGCACGCATCGCCACCTGGTGGTCGAATGTGCGGTCGGTCGGATGCACGAAGGTGAGTGAACAATCGAGACCGTCGAGCGGCAGTCCGGAGGCGTCGCGCGCCGTGAGATCGACACGCATGTTGCCGTCACCCGCGGGCCGAAGGGTCGCATCGACCTGCCAATGCCGCGCCTCCTGCGCGTCGGCACGCTCGATCTCGCGCGCGAAACTCAAGCCGGCTTGGTACGAGCTCGCCGTCTCCAGCCCGCCGAAGGTCGAGGTCGCGGCATAGGCCATGTAGGCGTTGACGGCGAAGATAATGCCGAAGAACACCAGGAGATAAAGTAGCACCATCCATCCGGTGAGCTGTCTGACTTGGCGCCGGTGCGCGGCTGCGTGCGCGATGCTGTCCATCTCAGCCTCCTATGGCCCGCGAAAATAATCGACCGCCGTGGCGTGCTCGCCGTAACGGCCATCGAAAGCGGTGAAGGTCAGCGGAATAGCCTCGCCAGGCGCGAGCTTCTGCCTGCTGGTGACCAGCAGACGCAGCTCGCGGGTCTGGTCGGAGCCGACCTCGATCATATGAAACTTGCTGCCGGCCGGCTCACCGACGATCTCAAGCTTGAAATCATCGAGCCCGTCGACCGACAGCGTGAACACGCGCGGATGCAGCATCTTGTTGAGCACGCGCACTGTGTAAGCATTGCGCAGCTCGCCGTCGGAAAGGCGCACGAAGATCGGATTGCGATCGTGGATGACCGCAAGCGCCTCGGTCTGCCGCGTGGCCAGCGTGTAGAGCATGACGCCGCCGACCACGGCGATGATCGCGGCATAGAGCGCGGTACGCAGGCGCACGATGCGCAGGAACGGCTTTTGGCCCTGCGTCCGGCGCTTGATGTTCACATCGGTGTCATAGGCGATGAGCCGCGCCGGACGGCCGAGCTTCGCCATCACCGCATCGCAGGCGTCGATGCACAGCCCGCACTGGACGCAGCCGAAATTGGCGCCGCCGCGGATGTCGACGCCGGTCGGGCACACATGCACGCATTGCAGGCAGTCGACGCAGTCGCCGGCGGGCTCGCCCGTGGCGCGCAGTTGCACGCTCTTCTTCACCGAACAACGCGGCTCACCGCGGTCGTAGCGGTAGGTGACGTTGAGCGCATATTCGTCGGTCAGCGCGCCCTGGATGCGCGGCCACGGGCACATATAGAGACAGACCTGCTCGCGCATGTGGCCGGCGAGCGCGTAGGTGGTGAAGGTGAGAATGCCGATCCAGGCATAGGCGACAAGCGGCGCCTGAAACAGCAGCAGGTCCTTCACCAGCGTCGGAGCGTCGGCGAAGTAGAGCACCCAGGCGCCGCCGGTCCACCAGGCGACGATGAGCCAGACGAAATGCTTCGCCGCCTTGGTGGCGTAAGTGGCGAGCGTCCATGGCTCATTGTCGCGGCGGATGCGCTCGCGCCGGTCGCCCTCGATGAAGCGCTCGATGGCGAAGAACAGATCGGTCCACACCGTCTGCGGGCAGAGATAACCGCACCAGACGCGCCCGGCGACCGCGTTCATCAGGAACAGCACCATGGCCGCAAGGATCAGGAGCCCGGTGATGTAGTAGACCTCCTGCGGCCAGATCTCGATGAAGAAGAAATAGAAGCGGCGGTTGGCAAGATCGACGAGCACCGCCTGGTCCGGCGCGCTGGCGCCGCGATGCCAGCGCACGAACGGCAGCAGGTAGTAGATGCCGAGGGTGACGAATAGCACCGCCCATTTGACGGTGCGGAAGGTGCCTTTGACCGTTTGCGGGTAAATCTTCTTGCGCGCCGCGTAGAGCGGCACGTCGTCGTCGAGCTCAGCCGATGGCGGAAGCTCGGCCTCCTTGACCAGCGCGAGGAGCTGCGGGGTTGCCTCGGACACGGCTGCTCACTTTTCCCCGCCGCCGAGCGTGTGCACGAAGACGGCGAGCGCCTTGATCGTCGTCGGATCGAGGCGAGCGCCCCAGGCCGGCATGACGCCGCCACGTCCGTTGCGGATGCCATCCACGATGGTCGCCTTGTCGGACGCATAGAGCCAGATCGCGTCGGTGAGATTGGGCGCGCCGAGCTCGCGATTGCCCTTGCCGTCCTCGCCATGGCAAGCGGCGCAGTTGTCGGCGAAGACCTTCTTGCCGGTGGCAACGTTGGTGCTCGCGGGAACGAGGCCGGACAGCGAGCGTACGAAATCGGCGACCGCGGAGATCTCCGCGTCCTTGAGCATGCCGTCGCGGCCGAAGGCCGGCATGCTGCCGACGCGTCCTTTGTCGTCGCCCGAGCGCGCGCCATGGGTGATGGTAAGCGCGATGTCGTCGAGCTTGCCGCCCCATAGCCAGTCGTCGTCGTTGAGATTGGGATAACCCTTGGCGCCACCGCCGCCGGCGCCGTGGCATGGCGCGCAATTGTCGGCGAACACGCGCCTGCCGACGGCGCGGGCGAAGTCGAGCAGCGTCGGATCGTTTTCGATCTCGCCGAGCGAGGCGGCGGCAAGCTTGTCCATCATCGGCGCGCGCTGCGTCCTAAGCGCATCGAGCTCGCCCATCACGGCGCTGCGCGAATTCCAGCCGATCACGCCGTTGCTCGCGGAGGAGATCAGCGGCCAGGCCGGATAGACGACCCAATAGCCGATGGAGAAGACGATGGTGGCGTAGAACACCCAGAGCCACCAGCGCGGCAGCGGGGTGTTGAGCTCGCGCACGCCGTCCCAGTCATGGCCGGTCGTGGGCGTCCCGGTGATGGGATCGATCTCGCGGTGAGGCTGGATGGCGGACATTCCCTAATCCTCCCGCAGCGGCATGCGCGCCGCCTGATCGAACTGCGCGCGCCGTGATGGCCACAGCGCGTAGGCCATGGCGGCAACGAAGACGATGACGAAATAGGCGAGCCCCCAGGTCTGGGCGAAATGCGCGAGCGCCATGTAGGTCTGATCCATGACCGCCCTCACCGCACGTTGGCTTTATCGTCGAAGCGCTTGAAATCGACCTGCGTGCCGAGCATCTGCAGATAGGCGATCAGCGCATCGGCCTCGGTGATCCGCGCGGGATCGCCGTCGAAGTCGCGCGCTTGTGCGTTCGGGTAGCGCTTGACGAGATCGGCCGCATCGGGGTGGTCGGGCGTCGCCTGGGCGACGACATCGGCCTTGGCGCGCTCGATCATCGCCTGCGTATAGGGAACGCCGAGCACCGCCTGCACCTTCAGGTCGTCGGCGATGTGGTCGTAGTCGAGCTCGGTTCGCGCCAGCCACGGATAGGCGGGCATCACCGTGCCCGGCACAACCGATTTCGGCGACTCCAGGTGATCGCGGTGCCAGTCGTCGGAATATTTGCCGCCGACACGGGCGAGATCCGGGCCGGTGCGCTTGCTGCCCCACTGGAATGGCCGGTCATACATGCTCTCGGCGGCGAGCGAGTAGTGACCGTAGCGCTCGACCTCGTCGCGCAGCGCGCGAATCATCTGCGAGTGACAATTGTAACAGCCCTCGCGCACATAGATGTTGCGCCCGGCGAGCTCGAGCGGCGTGTAAGGCCGCACGCCGTCGACCTTCTCGATGGTGTTCTTGAGATAGAACAGCGGCGCCACCTCGACGAGCCCGCCGATGGCGATGACGATAAGGATGCCGATCAAGAGGACGATCGAGTTCTTCTCGAAGACGGCGTGTTTCGACCAGAGCGACATGCGGGCGACCTCAGGTGGGGAAAACTGCGCGCACCGTCGCGACAGCGGGCACGGGAGCCGCGAGAGGAGCGGCGGCAGGAACGCCGGCGATGGTCTTGTAGATATTCCAAACCATCAGCAGCGCGCCGGCGAGGAACAAAGCACCACCAAGCGCGCGGATGACATAGAAGGGATGCATCGCCTCGACGCTCTCGACGAAGGAATATTCGAGGAAGCCGAGCGAGGTGTAGGCGCGCCACATCAGTCCTTGCAGGATGCCGGACACCCACATCGCGGAGATGTAGAGCACAATGCCGATGGTCGAGATCCAGAAGTGCCAGTTGACCAGCTTGAGCGAATACAGCGTGCGATTCCAAACCCAGGGCACCAGGCAATAGAGCGCGCCGAAGGAGACGTAGGCGACCCAGCCGAGCGCGCCCGAATGCACGTGGCCGATGGTCCAGTCGGTGTAGTGCGACAGCGAGTTCACCGACTTGATGGACATCAGCGGGCCTTCGAAGGTGGACATGCCGTAGAAGGCGACCGACACCACCATCATGCGCAGCACCGGATCGGTGCGCAGCTTGTCCCAGGCGCCGGAGAGCGTCATCAGCCCGTTGATCATGCCGCCCCAGGACGGCATCCACAGCATCACCGAGAAGGTCATGCCCAGCGTCTGCGCCCAGTCGGGCAGCGCGGTGTAGTGCAGGTGATGCGGACCGGCCCAGATATAGAGAAAGATCAGCGCCCAGAAATGGATGATCGACAGCCGGTAGGAATAGACCGGCCGCTCGGCGCGCTTGGGAATGAAGTAGTACATGATGGCGAGAAAGCCGGCGGTGAGAAAGAAGCCCACCGCGTTGTGGCCGTACCACCACTGCACCATCGCATCCTGCACGCCGCTCCACGCGATGTACGACTTGGACGAGAAGATGGAGATGGGGATCGCCGGATTGTTGCCGAGATGCAGCACCGCGATGGTGACGATGAAGGCGAGATAGAACCAGCTGGCGACATAGATGTGCGGCTCTTTGCGCCGCATGATGGTGCCGAGATAGACGAGCAGATAGACGACCCACACCACGGTGAGCCAGAGATCGGCGTACCATTCCGGCTCGGCATATTCCTTCGACTGCGTGATGCCGAGCGGATAGCCGGTGCCGGCAATGAGGATGAAGAAATTGTAGCCGAGCACGACGAACCAGGGCGCCAGGTCGCCGGCGAGCCGTGCGCGGCAGGTCCGCTGCACGACATAGAACGAGGTGGCGAGGAGCACATTGCCGCCGAAGGCGAAAATCACCGCCGAGGTGTGCAACGGCCGAATGCGGCTGAAGGTGATCCAGGGCAGATCAAAATTCAGCACCGGAAAGGCGAGCTCGAGCGCGGCATAAAGGCCGACGGTGAAACCGGCGATGCCCCAGAACAGCGCGGCAATCGAGGCGAACTTGACTGGGCCGTAGTTGTAGTTGGGCTTGCCGTCGATCTCGAGCGGCGGCAGCTCCAGAGGACGCTCATAGTAGCGGTTGACGATGGCGAACACCGCCGCGACGCTTGCAGCCGCGAACAAGTAGGCGTGAAACGCATATTCGGGCGTATAGGCCTTGGCGGCGATCACGACGGAAACGAAGGCCAGCGCCGCCATCGCCAGCGCCAACCCGCCCTCGCCCAGTGTCATGATTTTTGATTTGCCGTGTGCCGCCCTCATCGACCGACCTCATTCTCTCGCGATCTGCAAAATCGATTCTGGCGCCAGCCTCGTCGTTGACGCAGGTCAAGGTCGAAACGGGCTCGCGAACGCGCCGATCAAGGTCACGAATTGAGCCGGCTCAGCGCCGCGCGATTGCGCAACACGATGCGGCGCGCGGTGGGAAGCTCGATCGCCGCTTTGCTCTGGAAATGGGTGATCGTCCGCGACACGGTCTCGATCGTGAGCCCGAGATAGTCGGCGATATCCTGCCGCGACATCGGCAACTCGATTTCGTTGCCGGCGACGCCGGCTGCGCGCGCGAGAAGGAAGCCTGCGACGCGCTCCTGTGCCGTCTTCACCAGCAACAGGATGTGCTCCTGAAAGCGGGTGAGCTCGCGCCCGGTCCAGGCGCAGAGCTGCTGCGAAAGCTCAACGTCGCGCGCGGCAGCGGCCGCGACTGCGCTGCGCTTGACGACCAGCACCTTGGCGGCGGTGACAGGCTCCGCCGAATAGGCATGACGATTGCCGGTCTCGAGGCCGAACACATCGCCCGGGCCGTAGAATGCGCCGATCTGGCGGCGGCCGTCGTTCAAAATCTTGGAGGTGCGGACGGTGCCGCTGATCACCTGGTAGATGTACTCCGCCGGCTCGTTCTCGCCGTAAATCTCTTCCTTGGCGGCAAAGCGCATCGCAGCGCCCATCATGCTCAGCGGGCTGCTGAACGCCTTCGTCGACGCGGCCGGACGGAGACTTTGGCGACGCGAGGCAACAGCGGCGGTCTGGATCTGCATGCTCGGCTCCTCATGTTCGATGGAGCGAGCATGCGTGAGAACACGACACCGCGGTATTCAGGTCATCACCATATATGGGGTTGCCCGTAGGTCGCAGCGCCGCGCTAGCAGCGCGCCTCGATCCAAGCCGGACGCTGACGTGTCAGCAGTGGTCCGTAGACGACGATGAAACCACCGAACGCAGCGATCCACGCAAAACCCGCCGCATGCAACAGCGCGGTGGCGCCGACACAGGCGGCAGCAATGCGCAACAGCGCGGCGACGACGGCCAGGGCGTAAATCGTCTGCGTGGCCGCGCTTGCAATGAGCGGCCGGCCGGTGTGGCCAAGACTCGCGCGCGTCATCACCGCGAGCATCATCAAACCGGCGGCGCCCGCGGTCCAGGCATGCAGGCCGCCGCTCGCCGGCACGTCCGACGACAATCGCGAGGCACCAAGCAACAGGAAGCCCAGCGGCAGGAAGGCATAAGCGACATGCAGGACGAGCACGAGACGGTCCGCGATCGTGCGGTCCCCCGCCCAGCGCGCGAGGCGAACGAGCTGCACGAGCCCCGCGAGCAGGAGCAGCGCACCGGTGACGACATGATCGGGAACGACGATCCAGCTCGCCAGCGCCAGCGCACTGGCGACAAGGGTTACCGCATCGAAGCGCGAGAATGGGATCGGCGAGCGGCCAGGGTTGTTCCGTGTCAACCAATTGTTGGTGAAGCTCGGCACGATGCGCCCGCCGATGAGCGAGATGAGCAGGATGATCGCAGCAATCGCAATGCGGATGCCGTCATCGGCTGCGCCGCGGCTCAGGACCTCGAGATGAAAGACGACGTTGCCGGCGATGAGCCCGCCGAGCACGACGAGCACCCGCAGATTGCGCCAGTTGCGGCCGGCCATGATCTCGCGCGCGGCGACGGCGGCGAGTGTGACCAGGAAAGCGATATCGATGACGGCGGCGGTCACGAGCCCGATGCGCGCAGAAACGAAGATCGCGACGCGCCCGCCGAGCCAGAGCCCAACAAGACCCGCGAGCGGCCATCCGTTCACCGGCAAGCGCCCGGTCCAGTTCGGAATGGCCGTCAGCAGGAAGCCGGCGATGGCGGCGCCGACGGTACCGTAGATCATTTCATGGATATGCCAGTCGAGGGGGGCAAACGCGGTTGGCAGCGTGAACGCGCCGGAATATTGCGGCAACCAGAGCAGGATGCCGAGCACGGCCCATGAGGCAGCGGCGAGAAAGAACGGCCGGAAGCCGTAGGAGAACAGCGCGGGACCGGCATAGCCGCGGCGGCGATCAAGTGCGACGTTCATGGACATCAAAGGCACTCCCGGCTCAAGGGGCATTTCATTGTCGCAAGAGACCTGCGTGACGGTTTGATCTGGGTCATGTCGCATGTCATCCGGACGGCGTTGTTGAGGCGAGCCGAGGAATCAGCATGCCGGCACTCGACCGATCGGTTGTGGCGAACGTTCCGATGTTCGCGGGCCTCAATCCCGACGAGATCGACGCGATCCTGAGCGAGGCGCGCTCCGCGCGCTACGCGAAGGACACGGCGGTGTTCGAGCAAGGCGGCGAGGCGCATTCGTTCTTCCTGCTGCTGCACGGGCATCTGCGCGTGGAGAAGACCACGCCGCAGGGACAGCAGATCGTGGTGCGCTATGTGTCGCCGGGCGAGCTGTTCGGATTGGCGCAGGCGTTGGTGCTTACGCATTACCCGGCGACGGCGATCGCCGCGGTCGACAGCGTGGCGCTGGTGTGGCCGTCGCAAGCGTGGCAGCGGTTGACGACGACATTCCCGAGTCTCGCCGGCAACGCCCTGCAGACCGTCGGCAGCCGGTTGCAGGATACGCAGAACCGCGTGCTGGAAATGGCCAACGAGCAGGTCGAGCAACGCATCGCCCATGCGTTGCTGCGATTGGCACGGCAGGCCGGCCGCAAGATCGAAACCGGCATCGAGATCGATTTTCCGATCAGCCGGCAGGACGTCGCCGAGATGACCGGGACGACCTTGCACACCGTGAGCCGCGTGCTCAGCGCCTGGGAGCAGCAAGGCCTCGTCGAAGGCGGGCGCCAGCGCATCGTGCTGCGCGACTCGCATCGCCTGTTCGCCGTCGCCGAAGGTCATGGCGCCGCCGCGCACGAGAAACCCGGCTGTTGACCAATCAGGCCGCCGCGCAAAGCCGCGGCAGGAAGACCGTCGGATCGACATTGTGCTCGCGGCAGGCATCCTCGACCGAGTGAAAACACGCGATCGGGCAGCCGACGCAGTTGAACCTGAACTCAAGACAGACGCGGATCGTCGCCGGCCAGCGCCGCATCACCTCTTCCATTGTCAGGTCCGCCGTGGGCCGCTTCATTCTGCTCATGGATGAAGTGTTAACCAGCGCTCCCATGCGCTCGTTGCGCTGGCGCAAACAGCATCTCGATTTCCTGCTCCTCCGGGAATCCCCTTAGTCCCGGACGCTTCTTGCTTGCGCCAGCGCAAAGAGCGCTCGCCGCGGCCGCTCCATACTGCACTGCGAAACAGCCGAAGAGGAGACTGTCATGATCACCCGCAGGACCGCCTTGATGGGAGCCGCCGTCACCGCCTTGCTGGCGGCCGCGCCGGCGCTGGCCGACGAGCTGAAGCTGCCGCGCGAGCACGTCAACCTGGTGGCGCCGCCTTTCGTGCATCCGCATGAGCAGGCGACCAAGGCCGGACCGAAGATCGTCGAGTTCAAGCTCACGGTGCAGGAGAAGGAGGTCGTGATCGACGAGAACGGCACCAAGCTGCAGGCGATGACCTACAACGGCTCGATGCCGGGTCCGATGATGGTGCTCCACGAGGGCGACTACATGGAGCTCACGCTGGTCAATCCCGAGACGAACAGCATGCCGCACAATATCGACCTGCATTCGGCGACCGGCGGCCTCGGCGGCGGCGCGCTGACCAAGGTCAATCCGGGCGAGCAGGCAGTGCTGCGCTGGAAGGCGACGCGGCCCGGCGTGTTCATCTACCACTGTGCGCCGGAAGGCATGATCCCCTGGCACGTGGTCTCCGGCATGCACGGCGCCGTGATGGTGCTGCCGCGCGACGGCCTCAAGGACGGCAACGGCAAACCGCTGCACTACGACCGTATCTACTACATCGGCGAGAACGACCTCTACGTGCCGAAGGACGAGAAGGGCAAGTACAAGAGCTACGAGTCGCTCGCGGAGTCCTACGGCGACACCATGGAGGTGATGCGCAAGCTCATTCCGACGCATGTGGTGTTCAATGGCAGGGTCGGCGCGCTGACCGGCAAGAACGCGCTCACCGCCAAGGTCGGCGAAACGGTGATGATCGTGCACTCGGAAGCCAACCGCGATACGCGCCCGCACCTGATCGGTGGACATGGCGACTACGTGTGGCAAACCGGCAAATTCAACAATCCGCCGCAGAAAGATCTGGAAACCTGGTTCATCCGCGGCGGCTCCGCGGGCGCGGCGCTGTACACGTTCCGTCAGCCGGGCGTCTACGCCTATGTCAACCACAACCTGATCGAGGCGGTCGAGCTCGGCGCGACCGCGCACATCAAGGTCGACGGCAAGTGGAATGACGACCTGATGAAGCAGGTCACGCCTCCGGGACCGATCCCGCCGGAGAAAGTCGGCGCGGCCGACGGCTTGACCAGCGCGCGTTGACGCGACGGGGCCCGCGGCTCGCCGCGGGCCTTCTCTCGGGAAGACGACCATGCTCCTTGCCATGAAGCTCAAGCTTGCGGTGATGGCGGGCGCGCTTGCCGCCCCACTGGTGGCGGCGACGCTGGCGACGGGGCCGGCGATCCCGAAAGACCCCAACATCGCCGAGCTCTCCTCGGCAGACTTCCACTATCGCGCGGCGGGCGATTTTTCCCGCATGGGCAAGCCGGTCGAGGCGCCGCTGCACGAGGCACGGCTGAGCGCCAGCCTGATCATCATGAAGTCGCTGGTGACGGCGGCGGATTATGCCCGCTGCATCGATGCGGGCGCTTGTCCGAACGTGCCGCTGCCGCAAGGCCGCCGCGACGTGCCGATCACCGGCGTCAACTGGCACGACGCCTCCGCCTATGCCGCTTGGCTCACCCGCAAGACCGGGATGACGCATCGGCTGCCGAGCGACGAGGAATGGGTTTTCGCCGCCGCGGAGAAGGCGCAGGACGAAGCGCTGCCCGTGATCGATCCGGTCGACCCGGCGCAAGCCTGGATCGCCCGTTACGAAGCGGAAGCGGCGCGCGCCGGCGCCGAGGGCAACGCAGTGCCGCAACCGATCGGCAGCTTCGGACGCAACAGCAACGGCCTGCTCGACGTCGCCGGCAACGTCTGGGAATGGACCAGTTCCTGCTACATCCGCACCGCGCTCGATATCGAAGGCCATCCGCGCGCGGCGACCACGAATTGCGGCGTGCGTGTCGTGGAGGGCGCGCACCGCACCTACATGACCGACTTCATCCGCGACCCGCGCACCGGCGGCTGCGCCTCCGGCGTGCCGCCGGCCAATCTCGGCTTCCGCCTGGTCATTGAGAAGCGCAGTTTCCGCGTCCTCGGCGTCATGGACAGCGTGGTTCGGGCGCTGGGCCCGAGCTAAAGGAACAAAGCCGCGATTTGACCTGCCTCAATGCGCCCGCGGCTGATTTCGGCGCAAAATTGCTCAAGCATTTTCGTGAGCGGGCCGGCAGCGCCGGCGCGCTCGATTTTTCGTGAGTGGTCAGGCCTTCATGGGCGAAACGCCTCGGATTGCGGCAACCGCATCTCGTCTCGAGATGTGGCAATGGCTGCAGCAGCATCCCGCCATGACCTATGCGGGATCGCTGGCATTCGTCGTGGTGGTGTTCCTGCTGCGAAGCTATTTTGCGCCCACGCTCGGCAACCAGGCACTCTATTTGTTCCTGGTGCCTCCCGTGCTGGTGGCCGGCGTCGTCGCCGGCTGGGGGCCCGGACTGACGGCAACCGCGCTGGCGACGTTCCTGCAGCTGTTCATCACCGGCGATTACGCGACGCTGTTGAACACCGACGGCCCGCTGTTCGCGGTCGATCTTGCACGGGCCGTGACCTTCGTGACGATTGGGCTCACCGCGGCATGGTTCGGCAGCCGGTTGAGGGTCGCGCAAAAATCCGCCTCGCTCAGCACCGCCGCCGCGGAAGCGCGCGAAGCGCACGTCAAGTCGATCCTCGACACGGTGCCGGACGCAATGATCGTCATCGACGAGCGCGGCATCATCCAGTCGTTCAGCTCGGCCGCCGAGCGCCTGTTCGGCTACGCGCCGTCGGAAGCAATCGGCAACAACGTGAAAATGATGATGCCGCAGCCCTATCGCGGCGAGCACGACGGCTATCTCGAACGCTACGCGCGGACCGGCGAAGCGCGCATCATCGGCGTCGGACGTGTGGTCGTCGGCCAGCGCAAGGACGGCTCGACCTTCCCGATGGAATTGGCAGTCGGCGAAATGCGATCAAACGATCGGCGTTTCTTCACCGGATTCATCCGCGACCTGACCGAACGGCAGAATGCGGAAGCACGATTCCAGGAGCTGCAAGCCGAGCTCGTGCATATCTCGCGTCTGACGGCGATGGGCGAAATGGCGTCGGCTTTGGCCCATGAGCTCAACCAGCCGTTATCGGCCATCACCAACTTCATGCGCGGCTCCCAACGCATGCTCGAAGGCTATACCGACGAAACGATCGTCACGGTTCGCGACGTGCTCGACGAGTCGGCCGAGGCCGCATTGCGGGCAGGGCAGATCATCCGGCGGCTGCGCGATTTCGTGACCCGCGGCGAAAGCGAGCGGCGGATCGAGAGCATTGCCAAAATCGCCGAGGAAGCCAGCGCCCTTGCGCTCGTCGGCGCCAAGGATCAGGGGGTGCGAACGAGCCTGCATTTCGAGCGAGGCCAGGACCTGGTTCTGGCCGACAAGGTGCAGGTGCAGCAGGTGCTGCTCAATCTCATCCGCAATGCCATCGAGGCGATGCAAGGCTCCGCGTCGCGCGACCTGACCATCTCAGCTTCGCGCGACGGCGCCGATATGATCACCGTCGCGGTCGCCGATACCGGATCCGGCATCGCCCCCGAGATAGCCTCGCAACTGTTTCAGCCGTTCCTCACCACGAAACGCCACGGGATGGGCGTAGGCCTCTCGATCTGCCGCACGATCATCGAGGCGCATGGCGGAAGGATCTGGGCCGAAGCAAATTCACCGTGCGGCACGATCTTCAAGCTCACCTTGCGATCCGTGACCCATGAGGAGCTCAGCGATGCCAATTGAGAGCGTTGTCCACGTGATCGACGACGATGCGGCGATGCGCAAGTCGCTGGCCTTCCTGCTCAAAAGCGCAAGGATCAAGGCGCAGGTTTATTCCGACGTCGCCGCCTTCCTCGATGTCCTGCCGCAGCTCGAGCGCGGCTGCATCGTCACCGATGTGCGCATGCCGGGCATGAGCGGCATCGATCTGCTCAAGCGCTTGCACGACATGAAGTTGACGATGCCGGTGATCATCATCACGGGACACGGCGACATTCCGCTGGCCGTCGAGGCCATGAAATATGGTGCGTCGGATTTTCTGGAGAAGCCGTTCGACGAGGATGTGCTGCTCGGCGCCGTGAAGAACGCGCTTACCGAACAGGCATCCGACCAGGAGCTCACCGCGCAACGCATCGCCGTCCAGCAGCGGCTGGCAAAACTTAGTCCGCGCGAGCGCCAGGTTTTGGATGGGCTCGTCGCCGGACGCCCGCACAAGATCATCGCCTTCGATCTCGGCATCAGTCCGCGGACGATCGAAATCTATCGCGCCAACCTGATGACCAAGATGGAAGCCGGTAGCCTGTCCGAGCTTATCCGCATGGTAATCACCGCCGGCGCCTTGACGAATTGAAGCCGGCGGCACCGCAGCAGCGACGGGCCGTGCTCAGAGCGCATCAAGGGTTTCAACGGAAATGACTTTGAACGTGTGCTCGCCGCCACGGTCGCGCAACGTCAGGTACTCGCCCGGCGCAAACAGATGCGCGCCGAAACGATATCCCGTCTCATCATCGTCGGAGGAGCCGGGGTCATAGTCGAACACCCATCTCGCGTGTTCGCTGCCACCGGGCCGATGCACCAAATAACCGTCCTGGTCGTCCTCGCCCTGCCAAAATCGATGAACCCGACAGTCCTTTCGATGGTCCTTCCAAAGATCGACGTCGATGTGGTTTTTGGCGTCCAGAGGCGCCACAAGCTGGTAACCGCGATCGGCAGATCCGGCGGGAAACTCCTTCGAACGCGCAAGGTGAAGCTCAATTCGCTTGAATGCAGTAGGAAGTGGCATGACGTCGGCTCCTGACCAATGTGCCACATCATAGAATTGGGCGAGTTGCGATGAGTTTGACTTCAGTCAATCTGCCGAATTAAGCGGGGATGTCAGCTGCAGCCTGACCTGGGGCACGCGCCGTCATGACGGCCATGGACGACAACCAGGAGGCGGTTTTCCGGTTTCTCGAGGATCGTCTCGGGCAGGACGCCGACGTGCGTCGCTGCGAGACCCATGCCGCCGTCGTCTTTCTCGCGGCCGACCGGGCGCTGAAGATCAAGCGGTCGGTGAAATATCCGTTTTTGGACTATTCAACCTTGGAGAAGCGAAAGGCGGCGTGCGCCGCCGAACTCGAGGTCAATCGGCGATTTGCCCCGCAACTTTACCGTCGCATCGTGCCGATCACACGTGAGGCGGATGGTCATCTCAAGATCGACGGCAGCGGCCAACCCGTCGAATGGGCCGTGGACATGGTCCGTTTCGATGAGACCCGCACGCTCGATCGGCTGGCCGCGCGGCAGGAGCTCAGCGACGAGCTGCCGGAGAAGCTCGCCGCCATGGTGTCGGCGATGCACGCCGCCTCAGAGCCGGTCGATGCCGAGCCCTGGGTCCTGGCGCTGGAGCGCTACATTGCAGGAAATTCGGCAACGTTTCTCAAGAACGATGAGATCTTCGCAAAAGATCAGGCGATCGAGCTCGATCGTCATGCTCGTTCCGCCCTCATCCGCCTGACGCCGCTGCTGCGGGCGCGCGGACAAGCCGGGTTCGTGCGCCGCGGCCACGGCGACCTGCACCTCGGCAATATTGCCTTGATCGACGGCGTGCCGGTCGCCTTCGATGCGATCGAATTCGACCCCGTGATCGCGTCCGGAGACGTGCTTTATGACCTCGCCTTCCTGTTGATGGACCTCGTCGAACGTGGCCTGACATCGGCCGCCAATATCCTGCTCAACGATTATTTCAGGAATATCGGCGCGCTGTCCGATTACGACGGGCTCTCCGCCCTGCCCTTCTTCATGTCGCTGCGCGCCGCGATCCGCGCCAACGTGACCGCCGCGCGCGTGGCGCTGACGTCGGGGCCGGATCGCGCAGAACTCCTGGATTCCGCGAAGAGGTATTTCGACCTTGCCTGTGCGCTTCTGCGCACGACTCGCCCGCATATCCTTTGCATCGGAGGGCTGTCCGGCACAGGAAAGTCCGTGTTGGCGCGCGCCTTGGCCCCTCGCCTATTGCCAATGCCTGGTGCATTCGTCCTGCGTTCGGACGTCGAACGGAAAGCCATGTTCCGGCGGCGCGCCAACGAGCGGCTTCCCGCCAAAGCGTACGAAGCCGGCGTTTCAGAGCAAATCTACACGGCGTTGGCGCAGAAGGCCGTTCGCATCGCACGCGCCGGATCTTCCGTCATCCTTGATGCCGTCTACGCAAAACCCGCTGAGCGCGACTCAACTGCGCGTGCCGCACGAGCTGCCGGCATCGACTTTCTGGGTTTCTTCCTGACGACCGACTTGGTGACACGAATGGCGCGGATTCAGACGCGAACGTCGGATGTGTCCGATGCTGATAGCGCCGTGGCCCATCAACAGGAGGCTTACGATCTCGGCAGCATCGATTGGGGCATGATCGACGCATCAGGCACGCCCGAACAGACCCGTGACCTCGTGGTGGCAAAACTCGAAGAGCGCTAAGGCACCAGAACGGCAGCGCCGGTCAACCGGCCGGCGCGAAGATCTGCAAGCGCCTCATTTGCCCCCGCCAATGGATAAGCGGTCGTTTCAGTAACGATCCCAGCTTTTGGCACGATATCGAAAAACTCGTGGGCGTCGCTCCGGGTGAGGTTCGCGACCGAAAGCACCTGCCTTTCCTCCCATAGGAACCTGTACGGAAAGCTCGGGATATCACTCATATGTATCCCCGCGCAGACAACGCGCCCGCCCTTGCGTACACTCTTGAGGGCTGCGGGCACCAAGCTGCCAACGGGAGCATAGATGATGGCGCAGTCCAGCGACTCAGGCGGACTCTCGTCCGACGCGCCAGCCCAGAGCGCCCCGCACCTTCTCGCAAATTCCTGACCTGCAGTATCGCCCGGTCTTGTAAAGGCAAAGACCTCACGACCCTGCCATCTCGCAACCTGCGCGATGATGTGAGCGGCGGCGCCAAAGCCGTACAGGCCAACTCTCTTGCCGTTGCCTGCCATCCGCAACGATCGCCAGCCGATCAAACCAGCGCACAATAAAGGCGCAATCGCCACGTCATCCCCATCGGCCGGAAGCCGAAAGGTGAAACCAGCGTCGGCAACGACGTGCGTTGCGAAGCCCCCATCGCGGGAATAACCCGTGAACAGTGGCCGGTCACACAGGTTTTCGCGACCCTCCCGGCAATAGGCACATTGACCACATGTCTGCCCGAGCCATGGAACCCCCACGCGAGTCCCAATCGAAAATGCGCTGACGTCCGATCCGAGAGCCTCGATACGGCCGACAATTTCGTGTCCAGGCACAATCGGAAGCGTTGGATGCGGCAGTTCTCCGTCGACGACATGAAGATCCGTGCGGCACACGCCGCATGCCGATATTCGGATCAGAACTTCGCCTTTGCCAGGTTGCGTGTCGGGCCGCTCAGCCAATACAAGTGGCTCACCCGGACGCTCGAGTACCATCGCTTTCATGGCAGCCGACCAGCCTTGCGTTCGTTTTCAAGAAGCGGCCCGCCGCAATCATGCCTCGTCCTGCCACTCGCGCCAATGCGTCGGCTGGACGTCAAGGTACTTTCCATTTGCGGCGCGGACCCAGCCGCGCGCACGGCGCCGGCAGGGAAATTCCAAGGCGTACGTCACCGCGTCTTCGACGACGGCAAGCTCCAAGTCCTTATCAAATGGCGCCGTTACGATCGGCAGCCAAGTTCGCTCGTCAACCGTGGCTTTTTTAGCACTCTCCATAAAAACATTCTTAGGCTCTTGCTCGCGTCTGCGTTGACCTGCGTCAACTCGCACGAAGGTTCCAGACGGTTGACACAAATCAAGCCCGTCTCCCACGCAGCCGCGCAGTCTTAGTTACGTGAGATTTGAATTCTTCAGGAGCAAACGCATGTCACAGGGCAACACGCGCTCCAATGCGGAGCAGGTTTTAATCCTCTTCTTCCGCCTGACGATCGGCTGGACCTTTCTCTGGGCGGGCATCCATCACTTCGGTGACGGCAAGTTCGTCCTTGGCTTTCTCAGCCACGTGAAGACGTTTCACGACGTCTACGCACCGTTCACCAATCCAGCCATCATTCCGATCCTCACCTTCATGGTCGAGTACGGCCACCTGGCGATCGGCCTGTCGCTCATCTCAGGCCTGCTGGTCCGCGTCAGCGCGCCGTTCGGCATCATGCTGATGCTGCTCTACTGGACCGCGCATATGGACTTCCCCTACATCGAGAACGCCAACAGCTATCTCGTCGACTATCACATCATCTACGCCGGCGTGCTCGTTTACCTGATCGCCAAGCGGGCGGGCCACGTGCTCGGGCTCGACGGCTTCGTCAGCAACTTTGCGGCGCTGCAGAGGAGCCCGACGCTGCGCTGGGCCGTAGCCTGAACAGGCGTCCGAACGTCGAGACGGGCCACTGCGAGACGACACAGCCGATGCGGCGCACGCATGCCGCACCGGACCGGCCCAGCAAGCTTCAACACAGCCCGTTGAGATGAGACGCACGCCATGACCGATGCTTACATGCTGGCGCCAGGCTCGGCGGCGGACATCATGCCCGCCGGTTCTTTTGCGCCAAGCGCGCCGCGACACAATGTCAGCGCGCCGAGCTATCTGCATCGACACTACTGGTGGGCCTATGTGCATCCGCGCGCGGTGCACGTGTTTGAGCGGCAATGGCTGGTCAATGCGATCCTGTGGGGACATTACGGACGGCTGCGCGACGCAGCCCTGACGCAATTGGCGGATCGACGATCCGGCGCGACCTTGCAGGTCGCCTGCGCCTATGGCGATCTCACCACGCGGCTTGCCGCAAGCGTCGCCACCGCGGGCGGGACGCTGGACGTGATCGACGTGCTGCCCATCCAGCTGCAGAACTTGCGCAGGAAGTTGTCGCATCCGGCGAAGCTACTAGTGATGGATTCCTCGCGCCTGGAGCTGCCCGACCAGTCTTACGATCAGGTGCTGCTCTTCTTCTTGCTGCACGAGCAACCGGCCGCTGTGCGCCGGCGGACCTTGCGCGAGGCGCTCCGCGTCGTGCGGCCCGGCGGCAAGCTCATAGTGGTCGATTACTCGCGACCGCATTGCTGGCACCCGCTGCGCTATGTATGGCGGATGGTGCTCGCCGCGCTGGAACCGTTCGCGCTGGATCTCTGGCGGCAAGACGTCACGGCATGGATGCCGCACGATCATCCAAGGCCTGCGCAATCACGGTCTTTCTTCGGCGGCCTTTACCAGATGACGACGTTCATCCGCTGATGCCTTCCCGAGGGCGCCATCACGCGAATGTCGAGAGGCCACGGCTTCCGGCGCTATTCCGCCGCCTCGCCGAGATCGAAGGGGGCGGCCGCTTGCGGACCGGCCGAAGCGTCGAGTGTCACCGAGGCGAGGGCAAGATTAAGCCGCAGCTGGAACCCTTCGGGCGCAAAGTCGATGGTGGCGGCCTCCCTCCCCATGGCATTGAACGTCCTGGTCAAGAGTACAGTGCCGAAGCCTTGACGGCGTGGGGCCTCGACCGGCGGGCCGCCGGCCTCGCGCCAGTCGAACACGAGGCGTCGCTCACCGTCGCTCATGACGATGCGCCATTCGATGCGCACCGTGCCGCGATCGTTGGACAATGCGCCGTATTTCGACGCATTGGTGGCGAGTTCATGCACGGCCATGCCGAAGTTCTGCGCCCCTTTGGCGCTGAGAATGAGATCCGGGCCGTCAATAGAATAGCGTCCGCTGAACGGCTCCAGCTCCGCCTTCAACAAGGCCGGCAGCGAGACCCCCTGCCACTCACTTTGCGTGAGCAGATCATGCGTGCGCGCGAGCGCGTGCAGGCGCGCGACCAGGATGTCGCGGAATTTCGCGGCCGCGTCCGCGCCGGCGAGCGTGCGCGAGGCGACGGCGATGATGACGGAAAGGATGTTCTTGACGCGGTGATTGAGCTCGAGAATGAGATTTTCCTTGTGCCGCGACGACGCACGCAGCTCGTCCGCCTGCGCGGCAAGCGCGTCGTTCGCGGTTTGCAGCCGTGTGTTGATCTCGTGGATGGTCTCCGCGGTGCGAGCGAACGACGCCAGCAATGCATCGGTCTCGATCAGGCCCGAACGGGACGACTCGACGCGGTTGCCGACGGCAAGCTGCTGGGCCGCTTCCGCCGCGGTCGCGAGCGCAGCCGAAATGCGGCGCGCCGCAACTGAGCCCAGCGCGAGCACCAGAACCAGCATGGCGGCTGAAAATGAGGCAAGCAGCAGCAGATGCCATCGCAGCGGCGCATCGATCACCGATCGGGGCAATTTGGCGAGCACCATCCAGCCGGACAGCCGGCTGCGCACCGCCGCCACGCGCTCGTCACGATCGGACAATTCGGCGACGGTGCGCTCGTCATGCGGCAATCGCCCCACGACCGGCGAGAGCGCCCCATCCTCCTGCTTGGCCGCGCCGTGGCTGGTGATGACGACGCCTTTTCCGTCGACCAGCGTCGTGGTCCATTGCTGATCGAGCCGCTCTCCTTCCAGGACCTTGCCGAGCACGCTCGGGTTCATGCCCATGGCAAGGACGTACCGCACCTCGCCGTCGATCTTGACCGGCACATTGATGTTCACCACCGGACCTCGGCTCATTACGCCGATGAACCGGTTGGTGATCGACTGTTCGCCGGTGTCGAGCACGCGCTTCATCACGTCCTGGATGCCGCTGGGCAGGATCGGCGCGCCATAGGGAACGAGCGTATTGACCACCTGGTTCATCGAGCGATCGACCAGACTGATGAGCGCCTGCTCACCTTCGACGGCGGCGCGCGCCTGCTCGTAGAACCGCTCCCAGTCGCCGCGCGCGAGCGAGGGGCTGGTGGCGAGCGTGTGCAGGATGGTGATGCGGCGCTCCAGGTCGCGGTCGATATCGCCGCTGAGCGATTCCGCCACATTGAGCATCGTGCGATCGACGGATTCCTGCTCCGAACGATGCAGCTGCAGCACCATCACGGCAACGGCGATGAAGGCCGGCAGCGTCACCGAGAGCCCAAAGGCAATCAGATAGGTCCGCAGCGAACGGCTCGAATGACCCCAGAAAAGGCGCGCGCGATGCATAGAAAATCCGCTCCCCGGAGGGCATTTTAGCCTGCCGGCCCAGGCCCGTGCCAAGCTTTCTGTCTGCATCCGAAGGGACAAAATTGCGGCGGCAGACCGCGACAACGTCGCGCAGCCGCGTCTGGCCCGCACGCGGCTGTCCGACGGGGGGCACGGGATGTGTCGGGTCCTTGGCGAAGCGAGACTGGGCCGGGCGGCGCTTCGACGCGAAATCGCTGCCAGACGATACTTTTTGCGATGCTCTCGTTTCTTTGATTTAGACGCGGGTCGCGCTAAGCTCACGGCATGCGTGCTGGTTCGTTGCGGCTGTTGAAGCTGGCGCTCGCCGTGGCCTTTGCCGCGAGCGGCTTCTGGCAGCCGTGCTTTGCCCTCACCATGCCGGCGCCAGCGGCCGCAGTGCCGATGGCGCATCATGCGGTGCATTCCGATGCCCACGGCGCCATGCATATGACTCATGCGGACCATCATCACGCGCTGGCCGCGCTCGACGACGGCGCGTCGAAGCCGCCAGCATCTGCAGACAAAGACTGTCAGAAATGCTGCGGGCTCTGCGCGCCGGGTACGTTGAGCCCGGCCGCGCCACTTGCCGCGATCACTCTCTCCGTTGCCAGCCCCGTGGTCGCGCCGGCACCCCGCCCGCTCGTTGCGAGCCTCATTCTGCTCGATCCCGGGATACCCAAACGCATCGCCTGACCTGAGCACCCGCGTGGGTGCGTGAGCCCGCATGCCTCGATCGGCGTGCGGAATGCGTATTCTTTCAGGAGACGATGATGCGTTCCGACCGACACTGGTTGCGCTCGGCTGCGATTGCAGCAGCGATCACTTTGGGCGCCGCGGGTACTGCGCGTGCGCAGATGCAAGACGACCACCCGATGAGCGATCATGAGATGCATGAGCATCACATGCATCATGAAGCGACGCCGACACCGGTAGCGCCGGGCGCGCCCGCCGATCAGATGCAGCAGATGGACCACATGGATCATGGAGCTCACGGCCAGCACAAGGCGGCAAAGCCGGTTGAGAAGATGAAGCATGATCCCACGCATCACCCCATGAGCGCCGCCAAACCGGCGAGCGGAGACGGCGAACATGGCGGACACGATGAGCACGGCGGCCATGATGCATCGATGACTGGCATGCAGCACGGCGGCGGCGAACACATGATGATGATGGGCTTTTACGGCCCCTATGGCATGGCGCGCGAGGCCTCGGGCACCAGTTGGCAGCCCGACACGACCCCGATGGAAGGCGTGCACGCCCAACACGGCGACTGGAGCACGATGTGGCACGCGCTGATCAATCTCACCTATGACCACCAGGGCGGGCCGCGCGGCGGCGACAAGACCTTCGCCAGCGGCATGGTGATGGGCATGGCGCAGCGTCCGCTCGGCGACGGCACGTTCGGCCTGCGCGCGATGCTGTCTCCGGACCCGTTCATGGGCGCGAACGGCTATCCGCTGCTGCTGGCGACCGGGGAGACCGCCGATGGGCGCACGCCGCTGATCGATCGCCAGCATCCGCATGATCTGTTCATGGAGCTGGCGACGAGCTACAGCCATCCGATCGACGCCAAGTCGAGCGTATTCGTCTATGCCGGCCTGCCCGGCGAACCCGCGCTCGGTCCGCCGGCCTTCATGCATCGCACGAGCGGCATGGATATCCCCGAGGCGCCGATCACGCATCACTGGCTCGATTCGACGCACATCACCTTCGGTGTGGTCACCGCAGGCGTCGTGCTCGATCGCTGGAAGCTCGAAGCGTCCGGCTTCCGCGGCCGCGAGCCGGATCAGTATCGCTATGACATCGAAGCGCCCAAGCTCGACAGCTTCTCCGGCCGGCTGTCGTGGAATCCCATCCGTGAGCTGTCGATGCAGGTCTCCTGGGGCCGGCTGCACTCGCCGGAGCAGCTCGAGCCGCAGCTCAACGAAGACCGCTTCACCACGTCACTCATCTATACGCAGCCCTTCGGCAAGGACGACCTGTGGAGCACGACGCTCGCCTGGGGCCGCAAGATGAATCAGCCGGGCAACACGCTTGACGGCTTCCTCCTCGAATCCGCGGTGATCCTGCAGAAGACCTACACATTGTTCTTGCGCGGCGAGCATGTGCAGGAGGACGAGCTCACCGCCACGCGCTCCGTCTACACCGTCGACAAGGTGTCGCTCGGCGGCATCTGGGATTTCTATCGCACCGACCATGCCAAGGTCGGCATCGGCGGACTGGTCAGCTTCTACGGACTTCCGGGCGATCTCCGCTCGCTCTACGGCGATCCGACCAGCGCCATGGTGTTCGCACGATTGAAGGTACAGTGATGTCCAGAAGAGCCAGGAGTTCAACGAGTCTGGCGGCATCCGTGATGATTGTCATCGGGGCGGTCAGTGCGGCCTTCGCGCATGCGCATCTGGTGGCCAGCAGTCCGGCCGCTGAGAGCAGCGGCAGCCCACCGACGGAGATTTCGTTGCGCTTCAGCGAAAAGCTCGAAGGCGCGTTCAACGCCATCGTGGTGCGCAATGCCGCCGGTGAGCAGGTCGACAAGCGCAACGTGCAGCTCGACAAAACCGACCGCATGACGCTTCGCGTCTCGCTGCCTGCGCTGCAGGCCGGCATCTACACGGTCGAATGGCACGCGGTGTCGACGGATTCGCATCGCGTGCAGGGGAGCTTCAGCTTCCGGGTCAAAGAATAAAATAGCAGGACCGCGACGCGCGATGTTTGACGCGCTCATCTTCATCAGAGCCATCCACTTCGCGGCAACGGCGGCCGTGACTGGAGGCGTGCTCTTTCTGGTCTTCGTCTATCGGCCCGCATTGCAAGAGAACCGCGGCGGCGGCCCTGCCCCGGCCATCAGGGCGTTCGCGTGGAGTGGCTTGCTGATCGCCGCCCTGTCGGGCGCGGGCTGGCTGATCTTGCAGACCGTCTACATGAGCGGCCTGTCCGCTGCGGAGGTGCTTGCCGAGCGAGCAGTGTGGACCACGCTGTCGCAAACCGGATTTGGACACATCTGGATTGTCCGCGCGGCCATCTGGATAGCCCTTGCGCTCGCTTTTCTTTGGCTCGACGTGGAGCGTCGCGCCAGGTGGGCCGGGATGCCGGTTGCTTTGCTCGCCGCCGCTTTCGCCGGCGCACTCGCTTGGGCCGGCCACGCGGCGGCAAGCGAGGGTATTTTGGGCAGCGTGCATGTGGCCGCGGACGCATTGCATGTAGTCGCGGCGGCCGCCTGGGTCGGCGCGCTGATTCCCCTCGCGCTCGCCCTCGGCGTGGCCGCGCGCGAACATCATGTCCGCGCGCTCACGGCCGCTTGCTCGGTGACGCTGCGCTTTTCGAGCTTCGGCATTGCTTGCGTTGCGACGGTGGTGCTGACCGGCGCCGTGAACACATGGATGCTCGCAGGCAGCGTCGATGCCCTCGTCGGCACGGCTTACGGCCGCCTGCTGCTGATCAAGATCGCTCTATTCCTGTGCATGCTGATGATCGCCGCCATCAATCGGCAGCGGCTGACGCCGCGCCTTGTCGATGCCGACGACGCCGGCGCGGGCAAGCGCGCGCTCAATCGGCTCCGGCGCAACAGCCTCATCGAAGTGGCGCTCGGCGCGATCATTCTCTGCATCGTCGGCGCGCTCGGAATTCTTCCGCCCGGAGCTGAATGAATCTTGGTCTTCTCGCAAAGGAGAACGACATGCAGGCACGGTTTGTTTTGATGCTGAGCGCAGCGATCGCGACGCTGGCCGCGCTGCCGTCTGCGACGGCGGCTGAAGGCAATGCCGCGCGCGGTGAGCGTGTTTTTCGCGCTTGTTCCGCATGCCATTCGCTGCAGCCGCACAAGAGCATGACCGGCCCGAGCCTGGCCGGCATCTGGAATCGCAAAGCCGGCAAGTCGCCGAGCTTCAGCCGCTATTCCGCGGCCCTCAAAGCCTCCGGCGTCGTGTGGAACGAGCAGACGCTCGATCAATGGATCGCGGACCCGCAGCGCCTGGTGCCTGGAAACGAGATGACGTTTCCGGGCGTCAAGGACGCGCAACAGCGCGCAGACCTTCTCGCCTTCCTGAAGGATGCGACGCAGGCCGGACGCGCGCCGGCCGCCTCAGCCGAGGGCCAGATGGGTGGCATGATGATGGGTAGTGGCGGCGTCCCCAATTTAAAGAGGCTCGATCCGGAGGATCGTGTCGCCACGATCAGCCGCTGCAACGACGGCTACAAGGTGACGACGGCTGGCGGCAAGACACGGCATTTCTGGGAGCGTAACCTGCGCTTAAAGACCGACAGCAGCGACGACGGCGCACAAAAGAACACCCCCGCCCTCGTCGGCGCGGGGATGATGGGCGACCGCGCCGACATCATCTTCGCAGCGCCGGAGGAGATCAGCTCGTCCATCGGCAGCGGATGCTGAGCCGCCTTGAATCGGCGGCTTTGATCATCGAGATCGTGTTAGGAGCGCGTGGCTTGATCCCTCAGGAACCCGCCTGGAACGGTTTTCTATGGCACCTGCTCGTGCGAAAATGACGTGCCGACGATCGGGAGAACGGATCATGTGCGATCAGGATCATTTTGACGAAGATATCCACGAGTTCGAAAAACGCGGCCTGGTGACGCGCCGGCAGTTCGGCGTGCTGCTCAGCGCGGGCGCGTGCATGGCGCTGCCGCAGGTCGCCAACGCGGTCACGGTGACCGAAAGCGATGTGAACATCACGACGCCAGCCGGCACGGCGGATGCCTATTTCGTCCACCCGGCCGCGGGCACGGCTCCGGGCGTGCTCATCTGGCCGGACATCTTCGGTCTGCGCCCGGCCTTCCGGCAGATGGGCAAGCGGCTCGCCGAATCCGGCTACTCCGTGGTGGTGGTCAATCCGTTCTATCGCGTGAAAAAAGCGCCGACCGCTCCGAACGGTGCGGCGACGCCGGTTCCGGACTTGCTGCCGCTCGCCAAGGCGCTGGACGAGAGCGTGCAGATGACCGACGCCAAGGCGTTCGTCGCGTGGCTGGACAGCCAGCCGTCGGTGGCCAAGAACAAGAAAATCGCCACGCAGGGCTACTGCATGGGCGGCCCGATCGCGCTGCGCACCGCGGCGGCAGTGCCGGGCCGCGTCGGCGCGGTCGCCTCGTTCCACGGCGCTGCCCTGGTGACCGACCAGCCGAACAGCCCGCATCTGCAGGCGGCGAAGAGCAACGCGTCGTTCCTGATCGCGATTGCCTCGAACGACGATCAGCGCGCGCCGAACGACAAGACCGTGCTCAAGGAGACCTTCGAAAAGGCCAAACGCCCGGCCGAGATCGAGGTCTACTCCGGGGCGCACGGCTGGTGCCCGCCGGATACGCGCGTGTACAACGAGCCCGACGCGGAAAAAGCCTGGAAGCGGCTGCTGGTGCTGTACGGCAAGGCGCTGGGTTAGCCGTTCACTGTTTCCGTCGTGACAGTCCCGCACGACGCCCTCGTGCGGGACCACCGCAAGGCCGCGCATTGGCCGCGGCGCGTTGCAGTCTTATTCCTGGCTGTAAGCCCAGGCCTCAAGCTCGACCTGCCCGCCCCGGGAAATCTCGTTGACGCCGACGACGGTTCGAGCCGGTAGATGCGATCCAAAGAACTCGAGATACATCTCATTCAGGCGGGCGCGGTTGCGCATATCGATCAGGAAGATGCTGACCTTCGCGACCGATGAACGGGGGAGATTCCGCTCTGCCAGCATCTCGCCAAGACGTCTGAGGATGCAGGCGAATTCCTGATCGAAGCCGCCGGGCACGAGATTCTCACCGACGCGGCCCGTTATCCCGGAGGCGATGTACCATTCGCCTACGCGATAGAGAGGCGTGTTGACCGCTCTGTCGCTCATCGGCGCGACTCCGCGAGCGGTCCGGTCTCAACGATCGTATCGAAATCCTCCACAGTCGCGCAGACGTGTGCGTACATCAGACGCGCCGCACCCTCGGCCTCGCCCCGGCGCATCGCCTCGTGGATGCGTCGGTGCGCCGCCTGCTTCTTCGCAAGCCGCTTCAGATATATGCCTTGTTCCTGACTGCTCTCGCGTGCCGCGCGCAGTGCATTGACGCGGTAGAGCAGGATCATGTTGCCGAGGGATTTGAGAGAATCCCTGATGAAGGCATTGCCCGAAATCTCGACGATGAGATTGTGAAATCGGCTGTTCAGCTGGAAGACCTTTTCAAGATTGCCTTCCGCGATGGCACGCTCGTTCTCCTCGACCACGGCTGCGATCTTATCCAGCTGCTCGGGTGTCGCCGCGGCGGTAGCCTCATGCGTTGCCGCAAACTCGAGCCCGGCCCGGCACCGATACAAATTCTCGAGATCGTCTGCAGCGAGGCGGCGGATCTCATAGCCGCCGGCAGGCAAGGCGACCAGCAGTCCCTCTTGGCCGAGCTTGCGCATTGCTTCGCGAACCGGTGTCCTGCTGATGCCCAGCCGGGTCGACCATTCGCTATCCTTCACACGCTCACCCGGCAGGAGCGCGCCGGATGTAATCTGCGCAACCATATGGTCGTAGACCTGTTCGAAAACGTGCACCTTCTGGGCGAAGTCCAGTTCTGCCTCGGTCACGCGCCAGCCTCCTAAAATTCGATCGACTTGGAGATGTCGATGACGTCGACGGCCTTGTTGCGCCCATCCCAAATGCGCGACGGGATGAAGACGGTCCCGCTGAACAGCCGGCGCGTGGTGCGCAGAAGATTGGCCTGCATCAGCGAGAACGCGCCGCCTTTCATGGCTCCTTCAACATCCATGTCCATGCGACCACCCGGGTGCTCGATGCTGATGGTCATCAGCGTGTTCAACGGCGTGCCTGCGATGCGGTTGGCGATGGTCCCCGGCACCACGCAAGCTGTGGCGAGCGCCGTCGCCCCCGTCACGGAATGCGTCGCATGGCAGTTGTACGGAACGAAATCGCGCGATGCGATGCTGCCGCCCTTGCGCGGCCGGCTGACGACAAGCGGCTTGGGGACGACATAGTCGGTGCAGTCGCCCATGCCCATTCTGTGTCCGGCTTCGACGCGGATCCGGTTCAACCGCGCAATCAATTCCTGCCGCGAGTCGAGATCGGCTTTCGTCTCGTTGCCTTCAAGTCCTAGCGAGGTCGCATCGATGATGACCGCCGGCACTGCCACATCGATGCACGTGACCTCGACACCGTCGATGCTCTCCGCGACATGACCTGTCGGAAGAAGCTTTTTGGTCTTGCTGCCGACAGTCTTCGCGAAGTTCTCAATCACCGGCGCTGCGGTGCCGGGCACACCGTCGATCGCAGCATCGCCGTCGTAGCAGACCTCGCCGTTCTCGGTTTCGATCGTCGATTCGACCACCGAGTCCGTGTTGATGTTGTAGATGCGGACCGTCGTCTTTTCGCCGTTCGCCGCGACGAGGCCGTTCTCCACGGCAAACGGCGCGATGGCGCTGAGCATGTTTCCACAATTCGATTTGTAATCGACGAGCGGGCTCTCCGGATTCACCTGAGCGAAAAGATAGTCGACATCGGCGTCGTTGCGGTTGGAGCGCGAGACAATGACGACCTTGCTCGTCAACGATTCCGCCCCGCCGATCCCGTCGACCTGGCGCTTATGCGGCGAACCCATGACCGCGAGCAGCACCGCGTCCAATTTGTCTTTGTCTCTCGGCAGATCGCTCGCGTGCAAAAGGGGGCCCTTTGAGGTGCCCCCGCGGAACATCGTCGCTGGAATCGGCAGCAGATCGGCCATGGCAAATGAGTCTCGGTTCGAATGGAGGTCCAGTCTCTAGCACTTTCCAGGGCTCTTGCGAACCCAAGAATTCTTGGATACAAGAATTCAGCATGGCATTCAACCCTGCCGGAGGCGTGTCCATGATCAATCGCCGAAGATTTCTGTGGTCGGCCGCGGCAGGCGTCGCCAGCATCCGGATGGCACGGGCAGCGCAGCCTTTTGCGGGAGGACGCCCGGTCACCATCATCGTGCCGTTCGCGCCGGGCGGCGGGTCCGACGTGATAGCCCGCATCCTTTCGTTTCCCCTGGCGGACGCCCTGAAGGTGCCGGTCATCGTCGAGAACCGGCCCGGTGCCGGCGGCGTCGTGGCCGCGCGTTACGTCAAGGCAGCGACCGCTGACGGAACCACGCTTTTCATGGTCGACATGGGGTTCAGCGCCGGCGCGACGCTTGATCGAAACGCCCGTTATCATCCCTTGAAGGACTTCACGGCTGTCGCTTCATTGGGCTCGGTCTCGTCCATCCTGACGGTGAAAGAAGGTTCGCCCTATCATTCCCTGAAAGAGCTTGTTGCTGCGGGCCAACGACAAGCCGGTGCAATCACCATGGCCTCCGGCGGAGTCGGCGGGAGCGCTCACCTCATCGGCGCGATGTTCGCCTCGCAGGCCGGCTTCCAGCCGACGCACATCCCGTACCGAGGCATGGCTCCGGCGATGACCGACGTCCTCTCGGGACAGGCCGACTTCATCGTTGCGACTGCCCCCGTCGCGCTTCCTTATATTCGGAACGACGGCATTACGGCGTTCGCTGTCACCTCGACGGCACGCATCAATGCGTTGCCAAACGTCGCCACGTTCGCCGAGCAAGGCTATCCGGGCGTGATTGCTGATGATGTCTACGGCATCGTCGCGCCGAAAGGCTTGTCCGCCGAGCTGACCGCGGTTCTCTATCAGGAAATCACTGCGATCGTGCGGGGAGATGCATTCGCGGCTCGATTGGCGCCGCTCGCCACGACCGCGCTTCCGATGGACTCACCGCAGGCCTATGCAGCCTTCCTGGAAAGCGATTTCGCCAAATGGCGAGACGTGATTCAACAAAACCACATTGCACAATGAGCGCGTCGCCGGCGAACTGACCGGCTTTGAACTCGTTACCGCGAACTCAACAGCGCCACGGCTTCGATCTCCACGAGGATGTCGTCACGCATCAGGTCGGCCTTGTAGCAGGTGCTGATCGGCGGGTTGTTGCGGAAATACTCGCCCCTGACCGCATTCATCTTCTTATAGTCGGCGGGATCCTTGAGCATGATCACGACCTTGAAGATGTCCTCGACGCTGCCGCCGGCGGCTTCGACGCATTTTTTGATGTTCTCCATGGTCTGGCGGGTCTGCGCCTCGATGCCTTGCGGCAGCGGCCGCTTGTAGTAGTCGCCGGACACGTGGCTCAAAGCCGTGGTGCCGGCAATATAGAGATGATCGCCGATGCGCACGGCGCGCGAGAACGGCCCGACGGCTTCCGCCAGCCCGTCCGGTTGAATGTATTGCTTCCCAGCCATCGCGAACTCTCCTTAGCTCAAGTCATTGCCGTCGCGCGGCCGGCGGGCCGCGCGATCAGATCCTTGATGACGGAACACAGGCGCTTGACGCCTTCCTCGAGCTCATCGGGACCGTGCAGACCGAAGCTGACCCGCAGCGCGTGCGCCGCGGCCGGCGATGCGTAGAACACGTCGCCGGAGACAAAGGCGACGCCGCGTCTCACCGCCCGGAAATAAAGCTCCGACAAGTCCGCATCCGACGGCAGCGTCAGCCACAAGCTCAAGCCGCCATCCGGACGATTGATCTGCGTGCCATCGGGCATACCATCGCGAAGTCCCTGGTAAAGTGTCTGCTGGCGTCGCGCATAGCTCTTCGCCATCCGCGCCGCTCTCGCCGCCAGATCGTCCGTGGCGAAGTAGCGCGCCACCGCTTCCTGGACGAGCCCGTTGGAGTGCAGGTCGCTTTGCGCCTTCGCCGCTAAGAGCTTGGGGATCAGCTTCGGCGGCGCGAGAAGACATCCGATGCGCATCCCCGGCAGGAACACCTTGCCGAAGCCGCGGGCATAAAGAACGCCGTCGCCCTCCCCCGCCAAGGAACGGATCGCGGGGATCGGCCGGCCGCGAAAGCGCAGCTCGGGAGAATGATCGTCTTCCAAGAGCAACGCGCCACGCGCGCGGCACAAGGCCAGAAGCTCGCGGCGCTTCTCCAGAGTGAGCGTGACGCCGCTCGGATTCTGGAAGGTCGGGTTGGTGCAGACGAGCTTGATCTTGTGGCGCTGAAACAACTGCTTCAGCACGCCGAGATCAAGCCCATCCGCGGCGACCGGGACCTCCAGAATGCGAGCGCCGGCGGCGCGCAGCGGATTGAGCACACCGTAATAAGCGGGCTGCTCGACAACGACGGCGTCGCCCGGCTCGAGCAAGGTCCGCGTCGCCAGATCGATCGCCTGCTGCGCGCCGTTGGTGATCACGATGTGCTCGGCGCTGGCCTTGATCGCCTGCCGCGCAAAATAATCCTGCAAGGCTCTGCGCAGGCGGGCGCGGCCGATCGGCGGGTCGTATTGCAAGCACCCGCCAAGCTCCGCCTCAGCTGCCTCGGAGATGCAGCGCGACAAGATCTCGGCCGCATCCTTCTCGATGCGCGGATAGTTCGAGGTGAACGCAATCACGCCCGGCGCATGCGCAAGCTCGTACAGACGCTCGGCCAACAAGGGGCGGCTGACGTCCTGCGGTTTGTGGCTGCCGTTCGCACGCTGGAATTTGCGGCAGACGAAGGAGCCGCCTCCGCGACGGCCCTCGATGAAGTTCGAGGTCGAGAGCTCCCTGTAGGCGCGCGCGACGGTGATCTGGTTGACGCCGAGCTGCCTGGCGAGATCGCGGACCGACGGCAGCCGCATGCCCTCTTTGAGAACATCGCCGTCGATACGCTCAAGGATGTTTTCGCGAATTTGCACGAAGAGCGGACGCCGGTCTGCGTCCGAGAGCGCAAAGGCCAGCGGCTGGGCGGGAGCAGCGCGCGGCCGTTTGATCGGTTTTGTCGCCACACTCACTCTCCCGCGACCTCGTTTGTATTACTCTTTGTACTGTTCGCGCGCGCACCGCGATTGCGCAATGAAGTGGCAATGGGCCGCGCGCCTGCTCAGCTTTCTGCGTTGCGGACCACTGTAAACTCTGTTTAGCTTCTTTGCACAGCGCGAGTTTATTTGTGTGGCTCCAGGAGTCTACAAGTGAGTTCGACGATTAAGGGACTCCGCGTCGTCGGATATTTCGATTGTCCGGGTGGCGGGCAAGTCGTCGTCCGCAACGACGTCGCCTATGTCGGCCACGTCAAGCCGCCGAACGGAACGACGCTGATCGACGTCAGCGATCCCGCCAATCCGCGCAAGCTCGCCGAGATCAAAGTCCCGGAAGGCACGCTCTCGCACAAAGTGCGCGTCGAGCACGGCATCATGCTGGTCAACCGCGAGATCTTTCCGATTGGCCGCATCGATCCGAATTTCAAGGGCGGCCTCGAAGTCTTCGATGTGAGCAAACCGACCGCGCCGCGCCACATCGGGACGTGGCCGACGCGCGGCATGCACCGCTTCACCTTCGATGGCCGTTACGTTTACGGCTCACCCGAGCTCGAGGGCTATCTCGGCAACGTCGTCTCGATCATCGATTTCCAAAAACCGGAGCGGCCGGAGGAAGTCGGGCGCTGGTGGATGCCGGGACAATGGACCGCCGGTGGCGAAAAGCCGACCTGGAAGGGCACCGATCATCGCTGCCACCATCCGATGCGCGTCGGCAACCGCCTCTATGTCAGCTATTGGCATGGCGGCTTCGTCATTCTCGACATCGACGACATGGCGAAGCCGAAATACATTTCCGGCTTCGACTGGAGCCCGCCCTTCCCGTGGCCGACGCACACCGCCTTGCCGGTGCCTTTCCTGCTGCGCGGACGGCGCGTGATGCTGGTGGCCGACGAAGACGTGGTGCGACTGCCGGGCCCCACCGCGCCTGCCTTCCTGTGGCTCGTCGACATCACCGACGAGACGCGGCCAGTCCCATTCGCCAGCTTCCAGGTGGATGAAGAGGACGGCACGCCGAAGCGGGATTACACCGGGCTGCATCAGTTCTGCGAGGAGATCCGCAGCACGGAAATCCCGATCGCCTGGTTCGCCAGAGGATTGAAGGTCGTTGACATCGCCAATCCGCATGCGCCGAAGGAAGTGGCGTCATTCATGCCGCCTATCCCGGAAGGCGCCGACCGGGTGCAGAGCAACGACGTCTGCTTCGACGAGAAGGGCCTGATCTATCTGATCGACCGCACCCGCGGCCTGCACATCCTCGAACGCATATAGCCCGAGACCGCTGCCATCATGGACACGATCATCCGCAACGCACGGCTGAGAGACCGCAAAGAGACGGTCGATATCGGCATCGAGAAGGATCGCATTGCCGCGCTCGAGGCAAAGCTGTCCGCGAAAGCCCGCGCCGAGGTCGATGCGGCGGGCAGTCTCGTGCTCCCCGGGCTGTTCAATCTGCACTTCCACGCCGACAAGTGCCTGCTGGGCGAAATCATGCGGCCGAATGTGTCCGGCACGCTCCCCGAGGCGATCGAGATCACCAACGACTTCAAACGTAAATACGATCCGGCGGAGGTTGCCGCGCGCGCGATGCGGGCGCTGGACATCGGGGTGAAGAACGGCACCAGCTTCTTCCGCCTATTCGCCGACGTCGGAACGATCGGCGGCCTGCGCGCCGCCCGCGGCCTCATCATCGCGCGCGAGAAGTTCAAGCCTTACTGCGACGTGCAGGTGGTGGCGTTTCCGCAAGAGGGCATCGCGCGCGATCCCGGCGCGGCCGAGCTGCTCGACGAAGCCATGCGCGAGGGCTGCGACATCGTCGGCGGCCTGCCCTGGTACGAATACACGGACGCCGACGCGCGCGAGCACATCGACATCTGCTTCGAGATCGCCAAGCGATACGACCGCGACATTCATATGCTCGTCGATGACACCGACGATCCGAATTCGCGCAGTCTCGAATATCTCGCGGTCAAGACGATGCGCGAGAACTTCCACGGCCGCGTCGCCGCCAGCCACTGCGGCGCCATGGCCTCCTACAACGACGTCTACGCGGCGAAGATCGTCGACATGATCGCCACCGCCGGCGTCACGATTTCCGTCAACGCCCACATCAACCTGGTCTGCTCGTCGCGTATCGATCATGAGCCAAAGCGCCGCGGCATCGCCCGCGTGAAGGAAATGCTCGCGCGTGGCGTTAACGTGGTGACCTCGCAGGATGACGTCAACGATCCGTATTATCCGTTCGGCAAGCCCGATCCGATCGAATGCGTCTCGATGATCGCGCATGTCGCGCAGCTCACGCTCCCGCATGAGCTTCAGCAGGCAATGGCGATGATCACCGAGAACGCGGCGAAGGCGGCGCGTGTTTCCGACTACGGGGTCGCGCCCGGGAAGCGGGCCGACCTGGTGGTGGTCGGCGCGCCCTCCGTGCACGAAGCCATCCGCCTGCAGCCGCCGCGGCCGCATGTCTTCAAGCGCGGCCGGCCGGTTGCGCGATCGACGATGTCGCAAGAACTCCTGACCGCCTGATGGGATGACCATGCAGACCAGTCTCGCCAGAAAGCTGCGACTGGCTGTTGCCGAAGCCGAGCCGTTTGTCCGCGTCCGCGGCGTCGACAAGGTCTTCGCCACCAAGGGCCGCGCGCCGCTCAAAGCGGTCGACAATGTCTCCTTCGACATCCAGAGCGGGCAATTCATCTCGATCGTCGGGCCGTCGGGCTGCGGCAAGAGCACGCTGATGATGATGGTGTCCGGGCTGACACTGCCCAGCAGCGGCGACATCGTCATCGATGCAACGAAGGTGACGCGGCCTTACACGAATTTGGGCATCGTGTTTCAGCGCGACGCGCTGCTCGAGTGGCGCACCGTGCTCGACAATGTCCTGCTGCAGGTCGATATCGGCCGTCTCGACCGCAAGGCGCTGGAGCCCAAGGCGATCGATCTGCTGGCGCGGGCGGGTCTCGCCGGATTCGAAAAATACTATCCCTGGGAGCTGTCGGGCGGCATGCGCCAGCGCGTCGCCATCTGCCGCGCGCTGCTCAACGATCCGGCGCTGCTGCTGATGGACGAGCCGTTCGGCGCGCTCGATGCGATGACGCGCGAGCAGATGAACCTCGACCTGCAGCGCATCTGGACACATAACCGCAAGACCGTGCTGTTCATCACCCACAGCATCTCGGAAGCAGTGTTTCTGTCGGATCGCGTGATCGTCATGAGCCCGCGGCCCGGACGCGTCGCGGCGGATGTCGACATCGATCTTGCGCGGCCGCGCAAGCTGTCGGTGCGGGAATCCCCGCAGTTCGGAAAATATGTCGGACAGATACGGGAAACGTTCCAGTCGTTCGGGCTGCTGAAGGAGGACTGACATGTCGGCGCCGGCTTCGACGGGCGATATCGGCACGGTGCCGCTCCCGAGCACCGGCGGGCGGCGTTCGGCGGCCTATCTCTATCCGATCCTGGCGACGGTGATCCTGTTCATCGTCTGGGAGCTCGCCACGCGATACGGACACGTCTCCCCGCTGATCCTGCCGCCGCCGAGCGACATCCTGGCGACGGCGACGCAGAAATTTTCCGTGCTGGTGAAGATGAGCGTCGTGACGTCCTATGAATTCGTGCTCGGCTTCCTGCTGGCCGCCGTCATCGGGGTGCCGCTCGGCGCCATCATCGTCTATGCGCGTCCCGTCGAGCTGACCTTCTACCCGCTGCTCGTCGCCTTCCAGACCATCCCGAAGGCCGCGATCGCGCCGGTGCTGATCGTCTGGCTGGGCACCGGCATCACCTCGAAGATCCTCATTGCGTTCGCGATTTCGTTCTTCCCGATCGTGGTCGACACCATCATCGGGCTTCGCTCGACGCAGCCGGAGACGATCTATGTGGTTCGCGCCATGGGCGGCAGCCAGTTCCAGGTGTTCTGGCATGTGCGGCTTCCGAACGCATTGCCGGCGATTTTCGGCGGGTTGAAAGTGGCCAGCACGCTCGCCGTCATCGGCGCGATCGTCGGCGAATTCGTGAGCTCCGACAGCGGCATCGGCTACCTGCTGCTGGTGGCGAACGGGGAGCTCGACACGCGGCTCGTTTTCGCCTGCGTGCTGGTTCTCACGGTGCTCGGTCTCGTGTTCTTCTTCGTGATCGATGCGCTCGAGAAGCTCTGTGTGCGTTGGCATGTTTCGGCCCGTGCGGCCGATGCCGCGGCCAGTGGAGGCCACTAGTTCGGGAAGTGGAGAGCAGTCCAAAACAACATCAAGGGGAACAGCGATGAAGAGGCGGATGGGAACGACTTCGACATCCAGGCGGACAATCTTGCAAGGCGGCGCGGCCGCGGGCTTTGCCTTCGCGGCAGGGATCAGGCCGCGGCCGGCGCGCGCGGCGACGGAAAAGATCCTGTTCCAGCTCGACTGGATTCCGTTCGGCCGTCACACGCCGTATTACGCGGCGCTGGAAAACGGCTTCTACTCCGAAAAAGGGCTGGAGGTCACGATCGCGCAGGGCCGCAGCACCATCCAAGGCATCCGCACACTGGTGGCGGGCCAGTCGCAGTTCATCTTCCAGGATATCGCGGTGATGCTGTCGGTGCGGGCGAGCGAGGGCGCCAAGATCCGCGCGCTGGCCTGCATGTATCAGCGCACGCCGCACACGCTGTTCTATATCAAGAATAGCGGCATCACGAAGCCGAAGGACATCGAAGGCAAGAAAATCGCGTTCACGCCGGGCGACTCGCCACGCCGAATGTTCCCGGCTTTCGCGAAAGCGAGCGGGATCGACGAATCCAAAGTCTCCTGGCTGTCGGTCGATCCGAATTCGAAGAACGCCGTCCTGCTCAACCATCAGGCTGAGGGGATGGTCACCTATATCTTCACACTGCCGGTGCTGCAGAAATCGGCGCAAAACGGCGATCAGGTGGGGGCCTTCGTCTACGGCGACTTCGGCGCCGATTTCTACTCCAACGGCATCGGCGCGATGGAGGAGTACATCAAGGAGAAGCCCGAGGTCACCCGCAACTTCGTGCAGGCCACGATGAAGGGGCTGAAGTTCACGCTCGAGCATCCGAGGGAAGCTGTCGGCATGCTCAAGAAGCACCAGCCGCAATTGGATGAGGACGTGGCGCTGCAGGAAGTCGAGATTCTCCGCAACATCTCCAATGCGAAGAACCTGAAAGTGCTGGGCTCGATGACCAAGGAGAAGATGCAGGAGACGCAGGACCTCATGGTCAAATACATGGACCTGAAGAATCCGGTGCCGCTCGACCAGGCCTACACCAACGAGTTCCTGAGCTGAGCCGCGAGGCACGACAATGAGCCCCACACCTGAACGTTACTCGCTGATCGTCAAAGGCGGCACGCTGGTGATTCCGGGCGTGGGGCAAATGCGCGCGGATGTCGGCTTGTCGGGCGGCAAGGTCGCCGCCATCGGCGAAGACCTGGCAGCAAAGGCGGACGAGGTGTTCGATGCTTCGGGCAAATTCGTGCTGCCCGGCATCTTCGATCCGCACGCGCATATCGGCAACGAGCGCTCCTACGACGAAGAAGCGGAAACCGAGACGCGTGCCGCAGTGCTCGGCGGGGTGACGACAATCGGCATCTTTCTGCGCAGCCTCGAGGACTCCTACATGCTGCACCTTCCGGCCTTCCGGAAGGCGATGGACGAGTTAAGCTATGTCGACTCGGTGTTTCACCCGCAGATCTTCACCGAGGAGCAGATCGCCGAGATTCCGCGCTATGCGAGCGAATTCGGCATCCGCTCGTTCAAGTTCTACATGTCCGGAATGCCCGGCATCGTGAAATCGATCACCGACGATGTGCTGCTGCATGGCTTTCGCACCGTCGCCGCGCTGGGACCCGACGCCATTGCCTGCGTCCACTGCGAGACCGGCGTGCTGATCGACGCGGCACGCAAGGAGCTGCAAAAGAAGAAAGAGGGAACGCTGGCCGACTGGGAATCCGCCCACCCCGCGGATGCCGAGGCGCTGGCGATCCAAACGGCGCTCTACCTCGCCAAGGTGGCGAAGGCGCATCTTTACGTCGTGCATCTGTCGAGCCGGCAAGGTCTCGAGGTGGTGCGCGATGCGCGCCGCAAAGGGCTGCGCTTCACCGTCGAGACCACGTCGCCCTATCTCGGCATCGCCAGCGACGATCCCAACGGCTTTCTGGTGAAGATGGTCCCGCCGGTGCGCACCAAGGACCACCACGACGCGCTCTGGCAGGGCGTCATGGAGGGGACGATCAACACGATCGGCACCGACAACACGTCGCGGGCGCGCGCGACCAAGAAGCCGGAAGCCGGGCTGCACGGCGCGCGGCCAGGCCTGCCGGTGCTCGGGACGCATCTGCCCGCGATGCTGCATTACGGCCGGCTGCGCGGCGTTCCGCTCGAGATCCTCGTCGACGCCGCAACGCGAGCGCCGGCGAAGGTCTACGGCATCTATCCGCAGAAAGGCACGATCGCGGTCGGCTCCGATGCCGATCTGGTCGTCGTCGACATGGACCTGGAGAAGGTTGTGCGCGCCGAGGACCTGCAAGGCATGTCGGACTTCTCCCCGTTCGAGAAAAAGAGTCTGCGCGGCTGGCCGGTTGCGACCATCAAGGCCGGCGAGGTCGTCGCGCGCGACGGCAAAATCGTCGGAAAACGCAACGGGCGCTATCTGCCGCGCCAGGCAAAGACGACCGCACCGGACGTGCCGTGGCTACCGCGGCAACTCTGAACACGGTCTCCGGGACGCTAGAGTCGCAACAGCTTCTGCGCGTTGCCGCTGAAGATTTTCGCTTTGTCGGCAGCAGAGAGCGACGTGGCGTTGAGCCATTTGGTGGCGAGGCTGTTCGAGATGAAGGGCCAATCGACCGAGAACAGGATGCGATCCACGCCCATTTCGGTGATCGAGGCCGTCAACGCCGTGTCGGAGAAATTGCCGCTGGTGGTCAGATAAAAATTCCGCCGGAAGATCTCCTTGAACGAGGGCTCGGGGTGCGAGCGGGCAAGCGACTCGTCGATGCGCCACAACAGGAACGGGATGCCCTCCCCCAAATGCCCGAGGATGATCTTCAGATTGGGATGGCGCTCGAACAGTCCGCTGATCACCAGCCGGATCGCCTGCGTCGCCGCCTCCACGGTGAAGCCCAAGGCCGGGCCGATCAATTCCGGAAAGGCGCCGACATAGTCGCGATAATAAGCGTCGATGACCGCGGGATGCGGGAAGGATGGGTGCACGTAGATCGGCACATCGAGCGCTTCGGCCTTGGCGAAAATCGGCCAGAACTGCTTCTCGTCGATGAATTTCCCGTTGGTCAAGCCGTGGATCATCGCACCCTTGAGCCCGAGGCCGGTGACGCAGCGATCGAGCTCGTCCGCAGCAGCCGCAGGGTCCGGCGTCGGCAGCAGCGCCAGGCCGGAGAAACGCTTCGGGTTTGTCGTGATGAATTTCGCGAGCCTGTCGTTGGTCTGGCGCGCCATCCGCGTCGAGGTTGCCACATCCATCTTCTGCGTGCCTGGGGCGCCATGCGAGAGAACCTGGATGTCGACCCCGGCCTCATCCATCTCGCGCAATCGCAGCTCGCCGAGATCGAGCAGTCGCCGCTCGACATCAGAAATGCGTTTGCCCTCACGCCCGGGAAACAAAGCGACGAGCTCCGGGTCCCAGTAATGCTCTTCCAACGCAATAACGGTCGGACGCGAAGCGCTGGCCATCAACATGTCTCCCGTAACAGCATCGAGGTCGCAAGTTGAATAGCTAATCCGGAGAACGATTCAACCGACGAAATGTCATATCAGGACGTATTTACGAGGATCAGCGATCGTGGCCGATGATGTCGTGCAATCGTCTCGCGCTGCCGCGCAATCCATCGCGCATGTGCCGCCGCTGTTGACGCTCAAAGACAAGGTGCGCCCGGAGCACACGGCGCTCGTGGTCATCGACGTGCAGAATGACTTTTGCGCGTCGGACGGCTTCGTCGCCAAAGGTGGCCGCGATGTGTCGCTGGTGCAAGAGATGACGAAACGCCTGCCGGCCTTCATCGCGCAGGCACGCGACGCGAGCGTACGCGTGATTTTCGTGCGCTGCGCCTATTCGACGCCGCAAAACCTCTTCCTCTCGGATGTCTGGCTCGAACAGGCGGCGCGGCGGCAAGGCGGGGGCTACACGCTCTCGCCGGTTTGCCAGAGCGGCGAGCGTGGCGCGGAGTATTACGACGTGCAGCCGCAGCCGTCGGACATCATCGTTGTGAAGCACCGCTACGATGCCTTTCACGCGACGGACCTCGACCTGGTGCTGCGGGCGAATGCCGTGCGCACCGTGGTGCTCGCCGGCGTGTCCACGCACGTCTGCGTGGAAACGACCGCGCGCTCGGCTTTCGTGCGCGACTATTACACGGTCGTGGTCGCCGACGGCTGCGCCGCCTACTCCGCCGAGGAGCATCAGGCGTCGTTGCGGGTGATCGATCGATTCTTCGGCGAGGTCGCCGGCATGGCCGACATCGTGCCGCACTGGCCAAAACACGCGCGCAAATAGGGTCAACGCATTGTCCGGGCCGTCACTGCAGCAGCTGAGTGAGAATGCCTACGCCTGGATCGGCGCCGGCGGCAACTCCAATGCCGGTGCGGTGATAACCGCGGAGGGGATCACGGCCATCGATGCGCAGCAGACGCCCGCGTTGGGTCGCGAATTCCGTGCCAGCATCGAAAAGGCCGCCGCTGCACGGGTGACCCGCCTCATCGATACGCATCTCCATCTCGACCACACGACGGGCAACATCGCCTTCGCGGATGTGCCGATCATCGCCCATCGACGAACGGCGGACATGCTGGAGGCCGAGCTTGGGCCTGCCCGCGGCGGGCATTGGACGATTTGCGACACCGGCACGAAGCTGCGGCTGTTCTTTGGCGCGAATATCGAGGAGCTGGTCGGTGCCGATCTCTCATTGAGGGAGTGGTTTCTCAAGCGCGTGAGCGGACCCGCGCACGCGCGCATCGATCTTGTCGCGCCGCGCGAGACCTTTGCGCATGAGATGACGATCGCGACGCGCGACGGCCCCGTGCATCTGACGTATTGGGGTCCCGCGCATTGCGACGGCGATCTGATCGTGCATCTGCCCGAGCGGAAAATCGCGTTCTTGGGAGACCTGCTCTTTGTCGGGCGTTTTCCCTGGCTCGGCGATTGCGATCTCGATGGCTGGATCGCGACCTTGGATCGGCTGCTCGGCATGGATCTCGAGACGGTCGTTCCCGGCCACGGTCCGGTCAGCACGTTGAGGGAGATCCGCGACTTTTGGCATCTCCTTGCGGCGCTGCGCGGCGCCGTGGCCGCGGCCATCTCGCGCGGCCTCTCCGAAGAAGCCGTAGCGGCGGAGATCGCGCTTCCCGAATTCGAGCAGCTGCCGCGTTACCGCGAGTGGCTGAAGCCAAACCTCCGCTCAGTTTATCGTTATCTCAAGCGCTAGGAGACGCATGGCGACGACGCGCACTCTCAAGCTCGCCTGCTGGGACTACGACCGCACCCGGGCGATCATCGACGGCCGCGTCCACCCGCCGGGCATCGCTTTCGACGTCTCAGTCGTGCGTCCGCGCGAAGCCTTCACCCGCATGTTGGCGGGCTCGGAATTCGATCTCGCCGAGATGTCGTTGTCGAGCTTCGTGCGTCTTGTGGCGCAAGGCGACCAGCGGTTTGTCGGGCTTCCCGTGGCGCTGTCGCGGATGTTCCGCCACTCGTGCATCTATGTCAGGGATGGATCGGGCATCCGGCGGCCGCAGGACCTGAAAGGCCGCGCCGTGGGCGCGGCGCAGCTCGATTCGACGGGCCTCGTCTTCGCCAAAGGCATGCTGACGCACGAGTATAATGTGTTGCCCACGGAGATTCGCTGGTTCGTCGGCGGCCTGGAAACGCCCGCCGACATGTCGCCACCCAAATCCGGACATGGCGACGTCATGGTGCTGGGCAAAGACGAGAGCGTCACCGCCGCCTTCGCGCGCGGACGCATCGACGCGATCATCTCCAACCATATCCCCTCGCCGTTCTTCGACGCCGGGTCCGGGCTGATCCGGCTCTTCCCCGATTTCAAGACGGTGGAGAAAGACTACTTCCGCCGCACCGGCATCTTTCCGATCATGCATGTGCTGGTGCTGCGGCGGGAGCTGCATCTCGCCGAACCGGACTTGGCGAAAGCGATCTACGATGCATTTTGCGAAGCCAAGGAGCTTGCCGTCCGCCCGCTTTATGACACCGATGCGCTGCGGCTCACCTTGCCGTGGCTGATCGATCATCTCGATGAGGCGCGGGCAGTGTTCGGACCGGATACTTGGCTCTATGGCGCCAAGGAGAACGCGAAGGTGTGGGGCGCAATCTCCCGCTACCTCGTGGAGCAGAAGCTGGCGGACCGGATCGTCCCGACCAGCGAGCTCTTCGTCTGCGGGTGAGTCCGACCAGGGCTCACGGAGCCTGCGCCTGTAGAGCACGTCCCCGGCATCCGTGACGGCCTATTGCGCCGCCCGAGGGGCCAACGTGACGAGAGAAGACCGGGTTCCGCGCGAAAACGGGGCGAAACGCGCGCCACCGCCGCCGGTTTTCCAGGGCTGAGAGGATGCCATGCCCGTTCCGAGCTCGATGCCGCTCGAGATGACGTGGGACGTCCTGGCCGTGCGGCTCATCTGCACGCTCGTCGCCGGGGCGATCATCGGATTCGACCGGGGCGAGCGTGGAAAGGCCGCCGGCCTGCGCACCACCGTCCTCGTTTGCGCCGCCGCATCAATCGCGATGCTGCAGGTGAACTACCTGCTCGCCGTGAGCGGCAAGACCTCGGATTCCTTCATCACCAACGATCTGATGCGGCTGCCGCTCGGCATCCTGACCGGCGTCGGCTTCATCGGCGCCGGCGCCATCCTGCGCCGTGACGACATCGTCACCGGCGTCACCACCGCCGCGACGCTGTGGTTCGTCACCGTCATCGGGCTGTGCTTCGGCGGCGGGCAGCTCACACTCGGCTGGACCGGCACCGCCGTCGGCTGTGGCATCCTGTGGGGCCTGCGCTATGCCGAGCGAGCCTTGCCGGTGCAGCCGCTTGCCAAGCTGTCCGTGACCGTCGACGGGCTCGATCCAAGCGAGAGCGAGCTCAGCACGCTGCTGCGCAACGAGGACATTTCCGCACAAACCGTGTCATTGGATCGGTCCGATGACCGACAAATCTATGTCTTCGAAATCGTCGATGAACATGCCTCCGCGCTGAGACGCGCGCCCGCCGTCGTGCAGAAGATCGCGGCGCTGCGCGGCGTTTCCTGCGTGCGCTGGGAGCAGGTGCCGTAGCCCCAGGAACGAACTCGCCGCCGGGTCCGTTAGAAACATGGGCGGCGCCAGAACCATGGTGACGATGCCATGTCAGATTTCAGCCTCAGCCGACGCTCGATCATCGCTTCCGCGGCAGCGCTCACCGCAACGGCCGCCGCCGCCCAGCAACAGCAGGGCAAGGGGCCGGTCAAAGGCGACAAGGGCGCAAAAATTCTCGGCCCGCGCGATCCAATGCGCGAATCCGAGAACCCGGATTTCATGCAGCCGCCGGCGACCGATCACGGCTCGATCCCCAATCTGCGCTTTTCTTTCTCCGACACGCACATGAAGATGCGCACCGGCGGATGGTCGCGCGAAGTGACCTCGCGCGAGCTGCCGATCTCCAAGACCGTCGCCGGCGTCAATATGCGGCTGACGCCGGGCGGCGTGCGCGAGCTGCACTGGCACAAGGAAGCGGAATGGTCGTTCATGATCGCCGGCAATGCGCGCATCACCGCGGTCGACAATGACGGCCACAACTTCGTCGCCGACGTCGGCGCCGGCGACCTCTGGTATTTCCCCTCCGGCATCCCGCATTCGATCCAGGGGCTCGAGCCCAACGGCGCCGAATTCGTCCTCGCCTTCCCGAACGGCGCCTTCTCGGAGGACAGCACGTTCGCGATCACCGACCTGTTCGCGCATATGCCGAAGGGCGCGCTGGCGAAGAATTTCGGCATTGAGGAGCAGGCGCTGGCCCGCATTCCCAAGGAGGAGAAGTTCATCTTCCAGACATCAGTGCCGCCGCCGCTGCAGGCCGACACCGTCGGCGGCCCGCAGGCGCGCGTCCCGCTCGACATGCGCTTCAAGCTGATGGACCAGCCGCCGACCAAGAGCCCCGGCGGCATCGTGCGCATCGCCGACATGCGCAATTTCGTCATCTCGAGCGAGATTGCTGCCGCGTTGGTCGAGATCGAGCCCGGCCATATGCGCGAGATCCACTGGCATCCCAACGCCGACGAATGGCAATTCTATATTTCCGGCAGCGGGCGGATGACGGTGTTCGGCGCGAAGAGCGATTCCCGCACCTTCGATTTCAAGGCCGGTGATGCCGGCGCCGTGCCGAAAAGCATGGCGCACTACATCGAGAACACCGGCAATGAGACGCTACGCATGCTCGAGGTGTTCAACGCGCCGCGCTTCGAGGACGTTTCGCTGGCGCAATGGATGGCGCTGACACCGCACGAGCTCGTCGCCGCGCATCTCAATATCAATAAGGAGCTGCTCGACCAGCTGCGACGCGATAAGCAACCGGTCGTGTGAGCGACGGCGCTTTTTGACAGCGTCAGCGGTAGCCCAGGTCACTGCGTGCGATGGAGAACCTTGCCCAAGCGCTCCTGCTCGGCGTAGCTGCTTGCCACCTGCAACCAGCACTGCTCCAGGTCGAGCCAGACCTCGCGCATATGCGCATCGCGTGCCGCCTCGGCATTGGCGCGGCAACGCTCCGCTTCCAAGGCGCATTCCGTGGCGTTGTCGCTGGGGTTGGACACGGCCGTTTTCCTGACGCCGGACAAAGGGCGCGCCCTTGGGCCTTCCGGCGATGATCCATAAAGGATCGGGCCAGGACGCTCAGTAACTGGAGAAAACTATCGCAGTGCAGATAACCTGCATCAAAGATGACGCGTGCGTCAGCGCTGTGCCCGACTCTGGGCGCGACACAGTTCCGTGAATCGGGCGGCCTAGTGTATCCAACAGAAGGGAGAGGTGTCCGACTTAGGACGCGACGGATGCCGGCCTTTTATCGCGCGCCGAGCGAGGGCTTGCCGCCGGCCTGGCGCCCGGGCACCGAAATCTGCACTTCGTCGCCGCTCTTGATGGCGTTGGACGCTGCGATCACGATCGCCTCGAAGGCCGCTTCTTTGGTGGCGTAGTCGCCCTTCGTTCCCCCTTGCTCCTTGATGGCCCAGCCGCCACCCTTGGATACGACCTCATAGGCTGCGACGCTCATCGACATTCTCCCTTGTGGCTTTAGCCCGACGTATTGTCGTCATCGCTCCCGGGCGGTGGCAACGTGCCCGTCCCCGGCGTCTTGTCCGGATCGGTGAGATGCGGCTTGTCGTGCGGGCCCGCCGCCGGCGTTCGATGCTTCGTTTGATCCTTGTGCCGCGCGCGCTTGCGATCCGCGGGTTGCTCCTGCCCGAGCTCATCGCGCACGATGGCCTGGTCGTGATGATGCGGCGCTTTGCGATCGTCTTGCATCATCGACCCTGATCGGAGGGACGGTGGGACGCGCCGGTTGTCATCCGGCGCGGCCGCCGGCGGTCACCGCGGGTGAACGTCGCGGCGGCCGCATTTTCGCTTCGCACCAACTCATTCTGCCGCTTCGGCGTGCGCATTGGCGGCGCTCTCGGCCAATTCCGTCAGCGTGTCGTCGGTCTTCTTTTCCTCGCCGAGCGTCGCCTCAAGAAGCTCGACCGCCTCATCAAGGCCAAGCTCCTGCGCCCAGGTCTTCAGCGTCCCGTAGCGCGCGATCTCGTAATGCTCGGCCGCCTGCGCGGAAGCGATGAGGCCCGCATCGAGCGCCGGCGAGCCCTTGAACTCCTTCATCACCTCTTCGGCTTCCTCGACGATGCCGAGAATGGCGTCGCAGGTCTTGCCGTGCGGCTTCTGCTCGATCGCCGCGAAGACCTGCTCCAGCCGCTCGACGTGGCCTTTGGTTTCTTCGGCGTGCTTCTCAAAGGCCGATTTGAGGTCCTCGTCCTGCGCGGCCTTCGCCAGCTTGGGGATCGCAGCGACGAGCTTCTTCTCGGCGAAATAGACGTCCTTCAGCGTCTCGTGGAAAAGTTCATCGAGCTTCTTCGCTTCCTTGGCCATTTACGTCTTCTCCTACATACAAACACCGCGTGTGCGAGATCAACGTGTCCGGCCAAGTGCCGTTCCTGTGTATGCCGGGACATGTCTTTCGACGTATTCACGGACATATGCACAGGTGACGCGCTCACCGCGCGCTTAAGTCCGGCTGCGAACAGACAGCGGCGCCACAGGCGCGCAGTGTTACTATCGGCACAGACGTCAATAAGAGCATCAACCGTCGGGAGGCCTCTATGCCGTTATTTCATGCCGCCGACACATGGCTGCGCGTCAGCGTCGATCGCCCGGCCTGTCCGCATTGCGGCTGGGTGATGTGGCTCTCGCAGATCGAGCCGGAGAAGCCCGGCTATGACAAGCGCATCTTCGAATGCGCCCGCTGTGAGCTCACGCAGCAACGCGTGGTCGCGATCGACCAGCCGGAATCCGACACAGGAAGCTAGCCGCCGCGCACGCGGAATCGGGACAGCCCCTTGCGCTTGTCATCGTGCGGCCGTGCGACGAACGGCAGCGCGACTGCAGCGAGCGCGGCAAGACTCTCCAGCAGTTCCTGCGCCGTGGGGACGATGGCTGCCTTGCCGCGTCTGGCTCTCGAGGCCGCGTAGAGCAGCAAGCCAAGCTCGAGCGCCAGCATGCCGCTAAGCTTCGGGTTGCTGCGGACCGCTTCGACGAGACCCTGCCTCCAGGAACGCATGACAAGGCTGCTCCATGAGACGCAGCGCCGCGCTCCCGGCCGGGCGATCGACCGGGAGCGCGTGCGTCGCGCCGGAATCCTCAGTACTTGAATTCCGGCATGCTCTTCAGCTGATCCTTGCTGGCGCCGCTGAGCATCGCGTGGTCGGGATACCATTTGTGCTCGTCGCTGCGCGCCGTGTTGGCCGAACCGGTGGTGGTGCCGCGGCTGGTCGTGCTCGATGAGGACGACGATGACGCCGAACGCACCGGCTCATCGCTGAATTTCAGCTTCTCGAAGCTGACCTTGATGTCGCGCTTGCCGACGCCCAGGAAGCCGCCGACGCCGATGATCACGCCGTCCACCTTGCCGGTCTTGTCGACCAGGAGCTCGCTGATATCGCCGAGCTTCTCGTTCTGCTCGTTGTAGACGTTGAGCCCGATCAGTTTCGACGCGCGCCAGGTGCCGGTGTCGGCGGCGAGTGCCGGGAACGTGGTTGCGACTGCCAGAACGGCGGCGATGAGCAATTTCGAAGACATGATGTTCTCCCAGATTGAACGATGGTGGCAAACGCGACATTGTCGCCTTTCGTTCCCATCGCGGGGTGCGGCGGCGCATGCCTTGGTGCAGTGATGCAATCGGCTAACTAGTCTCCTGCGCCGATCGAACCAAGCCAGATGCCGATCCCGAAGACGATGCCGCCGCCGACGATCACCTGCGCGACGGTCGCCCACAGATTGCCGCTCATGAAACGAAAGCGGATGAAGGCAATGGCGATCAATTCGGCGATGACGACGCCATAGGCGACGTGGAGCGCCAGGTGGATGTCGGGGATCAGGAACGGAAAGGTGTGCAGCATGCCGCCGATTGCCGTCGAAACTCCGGTGATGCTGCCGCGCGTCAATGGGCCGCCGCGGCCGGTCACGCTGCCATCGTCGGACAAGGCTTCGGCGAGGCCCATGCTGACGCCGGCGCCGAGCGAGGCGGCGAGCCCGACGAAGAATGCGTTGCTGGGCTTTCCGCTCAGCCCGGCGGCGGCAAAGATCGGCGCCAGCGTGGACACCGCGCCATCCATCAGCCCCAGCAGAGCGGGCTGCACTTTCTGCAGGACAAATCGCTTGCTCGCAGCCGCCATGGGTTCCTCAGCAGGAACTCAATGACAAACGGCGTCCTGCGGTTCCCCTATCTACCTGCGTTCGTTCTAGAACTTCACCACGGTGCGCAAGCCGAGCACGACGGCATTCTTCACCACGGTCGGGATGCCATCGGGCGTCACATAGCCGCCGCCCGGATGCACGATGTATTGCAGCGTCGGATGCAGCGTCCAGCCGGTGCGGATCTCCAACAAGTAGCTGAGTGCAACAAGCGCCTCGTAGTTGCGGATCGGGCGCGTGCTCCCCGTCAGAACCTGGTAATCGCGGTCGAGCGCGCGTGCCGCGTCGGAGATACGCGCATAGGCGAGGCCGAGCCCGATCTTGTCGTGCGGCCGCTGCTCCGAGGGTCCGATCACCTCGATGCCGCCGTCGGCATAGAAATCGATGAGATTGCGGTCGCTCGGGCTGCCGGAGGCGCGCACGAAGACGCCGATACCGCGCGCCGCGTCGCTGCCGGTGAAATGCACAAGCTGCTGCTCGGCGACGCCGTAGAGGCCGTAGTCGCCGCGATGCTGCAGCGGTGTCGCCGCCGCAGCCGGATCGGCCTGGGACAGGCCGTTGGCGGAGAGACGCTGATCGCTGAACAGCCCGGTGTGATACCAGCCGCCGAATTTGATGGTCCCCGGCAGACCCTTGGCGTGCTTCTCCTGATTATAGGCGTATTGGACCTCGCCGATCATGAGCGGCGGATCGTTGACACGGAAGTTCAATCCGTACCTATTGCGCGACTGCGGATCGTCGGCCCCGGGCCCGGCGGGATCGCCGTTGAAGATCGCTGCGAGCGCCGTGACGTGCTCGTTGAGCTCGGCCTTGACCCGCGCGCCGACGGCCGCGAGCGGCGGCGATGGACCGCCGCTCGGCATATTGACGCCGAAAATTGCCGGCCAGCCGTAGGTCGAGTTGATGAAGGCGTCGCTAAAGCGGGTGGTGATGAATTCGGTGTCGGCGGCAAGCTGCCCGGCGCGGATCGACCATTTGTCGTTGAAGAACTTCTGCTCGAACCACGCTTCGTAGAGCCTGGTGGTGGCCTGCGCCTCGATGCTGCTCGCCGTCATCAGATTGCCGACGTAATCGCGTGAGAACTGGCGGCCGTGGATCTGAAAGGCGTTGGCGTGAAACAGCAGGCCTTTGCGGCCGGCGAGCTTGTCGAGGTCGAGATCGACGGCGAAATTGGTGCGGCCGTCATAGACGGCGCCGCGCTTGAGCCCGCCGGAGACGTTCGACAGGATCTCCTCGATGGTGCTCAGCGTGAACTTGATGCCCTGCTTCTCGTTGGGCAGCAGACCCAGCGTGTCATTCGAGAGCGTGCTCTTGCCGGTGTCGGGATCGGCCGGCTTGTGCTCCTCCTCCTTGTCTTCCTTGGCGGCCGTGGCCGCCTTGTTCTCTTTCGGCTTCCCCTGCTGCTTGTCGGCCGGTTTGTCCCGCTGGTCGTCCGCCGAAGCCGGTTTCGCCGCGTTGGGCTCAGCTTGCATTTCCGGTTGCGGACTTGCAGGAGGGGGCGCGGATTGAGCGCTGGCAATACTGCAGGACAATGCCGCCGCGCAGAGCAAAAACGCCGTTACTGTCGAAACGCGCCGCACCCATCCGCCCATGCGGCGCAGCCTAGCATGCCGCCAATGGTTGTCGCCGTCTCATCACTGGCAAGCGCTCTGTGTCTTTTGATATGTTCGGCAGCCGACCTCGCGTCGGGGCTCGCCGCGCTCAAGCCGCGGTGGCGCGATCCTGCCGGCGCACCAGCACAACGCAGATCTGCTGCCGGCTCTCGTCGGTCACGTCGATGACCAATGATGGAGCGTGGAGGGCGTTCGCGGGACGGCGGCCGAGCTCGCGCGCCATCTCCTGCGCGCGGCGTCTTGCCGCCAAAGCGTTCGGAAGCTGCTCGCGGATTTTTTCCTTGCTCAGCGAGTTTTCAAGAATGTTGAACAGATATCGCGGCATTGCACGCACCTCCACGCTGCAGGAAATGCATTGTGTCAGATTAAGTTCCGGCGGGACCGCGAGGCGAAGGGTGAATTCCGGCTATTTCTTCTCGATCTCGATCTCGCGCAGTTTGCGCTCGCTCTCGCGCAGCGCCTCTTCGATCTGCCGGCGGTCGCTGACGTCGACGAAGGTGATGACCACGCCATCGATCTTGTCGTCCACCGTGCGGTAGGGCCGTATGCGCACGTCGTACCATTTACCGTTGCGGCTCATCACCTCGCGCCGGACCGGCGCCAGGTCGGCGAGCACGGCGCGGGCGTCCTTAATCAGGTCGGCATAGTCGAGCTGGTTGGCGAAATCGGTGATCGGACGACCTTCGTCGGCCGGCGTGATGCTGAACAACTCGGTGGCGCGTTCGGTGAAGCGCTTGATGCGCAGCATAGAGTCGAGGAACAGCGTGCCGATGTCGGTCGCCGCCATCAAGTTCTGCAGATCGCTGTGCGCGCGCGAAATCGCTTCCAGCTTGAGCTTAAGCTCGCTGTTGACGGTCTGCAGCTCCTCGTTGATCGACTGCAGCTCCTCTCTGCTGGTCTCCAGCTCTTCCGAGGTCGAACGGTACTCCTCGTTGATCGACTGCAGCTCCTCGTTGGCCGCACGCAGCTCCTCGTTGGCGGCATCGGATTCCTCGCGCACGGTGCGCAGCCGGGCCTGCGTCAATTCGAGCTCCTCGGCGAGTCGGCGCACTGTCTCGTCGGTGGCGTGCTCGATATCGCCGACTTTGTCGGAGACCACGCCGCCTTCGACGAACATGACCACCGCGTGGCGCGGTTCGCCTGACTCCTTCTCGTCCACTGGCTGAACGTTGATGAGGACGCGATGCGGCGCCCCGTTGAAGCGGACAGGTATGGCGAGGCTCAGGCTCGGCATGTTCTGCTCGAAGACCCGGTGCAGCGCGGAGCGCAGCTCGAAGCGCAGCTCGGAACGTACCAGGTCGACGACGTCGCCGGTGAGCGGCCCCCCGGAGGGCTGCAGGAAGCGTCCGGCGTTCTCGGAGAGATGCACCACACGGTGCGCCTCATCGACTAGGATGCTCGGCGGCGCCATCAGCTCGATGGCGCGGCGATGCGCGACCGCGTCGTTGAGCGCGCCCGCAGGCGTGCTGACGCGCGCCGACGGCAGGGCCGGCTCGCGCATGCGAAGCGGACCGAGCAGCCGCGGCAGCAGCCGCGGTTTGTCGGTCGATTGGGATGTGGACTGATAGATGCGGGCGTTGCGGTCGAGACTGCGGAACAGGCCAGATGGATTATCGGCCGTCTCCGAGGCGCCGAGAAAAAGATAGCCGCCGGAATTCAGCGCGTAATTGAACGTGCTGCACACTTGCTCCTGCAGGTCGCGATCCAGATAGATCAGTACATTGCGGCAGGTGATCAGATCGACTCGCGAGAACGGCGGATCCTTGAGCAGATCGTGGTGCGTGAACAGGATGGCGTCGCGCAGCTCCTGGCGCACCCGGTAGCTGCCGTCGGCCTCGCGCACGAAGAAGCGCCGTAGCCGATCCTCGGTGACGTCGGCCTCGATGGCGGAGGGATAGCGCCCATCGCGCGCAGTCGACAGCGCCCGAGCGTCGAGATCCGAGCCAAAAACCTGGAACGAAGGTCGCAGATCGTGGCGACTCGTCTCCTCGAGCAGCAGCATGGCGATCGAATAGGCCTCCTCGCCGGTGGCACAGCCGCACACCCAGACACGCAGCGGCTCGGCCGTTTCCTTGCCCTCGAACAGGCGCGGGAGGACGAGCTTCTTGAGGCTTTCGAAAGCCTCCTGGTCGCGGAAGAACGTCGTTACCGAGATCAGCAGATCGGCGAGCAGCGCCTGCGCCTCCGCGCCATTGTCGCGCAGCGTCGCATAATAATCGACGAGGTCGTCCGTCCGGTTGACCTGCATGCGCCGGGCGATGCGCCGCACCACCGTCGAGCGCTTGTACTTCGAGAAGTCATGGCCGGTGCGGACGCGCAGGTGTGCGAGGATGCGGCGGAACTGGTCTTCGTCGATCTTCGGGCCGGCGGCGAGCCTGTTGTACCGCTTGAGCCGGATGAGGTCGACGAGCCGCGCGGCGATCCCCTGCACCGGCAAGATGACATCGGCCACGCCGGTGGCGATGGCGCTGCGCGGCATCGACGGGTATTCGGCTTCAGCCGGGTCCTGCACCAGGATGATGCCGCCGCTTTCCTTCACCGCACGCACGCCGACCACGCCGTCCGAACCGGCGCCGCTGAGAATGATGGCAAAGCCGTCGCCGAGCTTCTCGGCGACGGAGCGGAAAAACTGGTCGATCGGCAGCCGCCGCCCGTGCGGCTCGTCAAAGCGCAGCGGCACGACCTCATGATCGGACATTTCCAACCGGCGGTCGGGCGGGATCACATAGACGTGGTTGGGCTTGATGCTAGTCCGGTCAGTGACCTGCGAAACCGGCATCCTGGTGTAGGACGCCAATATGTTCGGCATTTCGCTGCGGTGCTCGGGATCGAGATGCACAACCACCACAAAAGCCGCGCCGGTGTCGGCCGGAACGACGGAAAAGAAGCTCTGCAGCGCGCGGATGCCGCCGGCCGAGGCTCCAATGGCGACAATGACGGGTTCTTGCCGTACGGGCCGGATCCCGTCCTCGTCGTGTTTTTCGTTGCTGACCATGAACCGTTTTCCGTGTTCGAAAGCGGGCTTAGCCCGCATTCGTCGGTCCAGACACACTATGACTGTAGGAACCGCTGCGGAAGCCGGAACGTTGATCCCCATTCAATAAAAAGGAGTTGGCGCGACCGTGCCGCAGTTGCTCAGTGTGGGCGCGCCGCGGAGGGCATGATCCTGAATTTTCTTGTTCAAGGGAAATCTCGGCGCCTAAGATGCGTTGCCGCAGAGGTAGGAGCATCGCCACCATGCCGCTCTTTTACTTTGTCCTCAAAGCCGGGCGCGACAAAATCCCCGACCGCGAAGGTCTCGAGTTCCACGATCTGCAGGAGGCGCAACGCCACGCGATCGACATCGCGCGGGAGCTCATGCGCAATCGTACTTTGTCGTCGCGCGCGTGGCGGATCGAGGTCCGCGACGACTATCTGCTGCCGCGCGGCGAGGTCTTATTCGCCGAGGTCGATCAATCCCTCGACGAGGTTGGACCGCAGACCCGCGAAACCATCAGGTTTATTTCGCGTTATAACGCGGCCTTAAACGATGCCGTTGTGGATGTGAAAGCTTCGCTCGGGGAGGTTCGCGCATCCTTCGCCCGCATCGAGCGGCTGGTGGCCGAGATGAACACGCCGTTGTTGCCGATGCCAAAGGCGTTACGTCCATGAGTCCCATTCGCGAGCATACAGTCACCGAGGACGTTGGCCTCGCCCGCAATGGCTGTCTTGCAGCGCTCTCGCGACCTGCCTTGGCGTTGCTCGAGCCTCAGCTCAGCGAAGTGACGCTGCCCCTCGGCGCGGTGTTGTGGAACGAGGACGAGCCGGCCCAACACGTCTATTTCCCGCTGTCAGGCTTCGTCTCCATCCTCATGCCGATGCGCGACGGCAGCGCCATCGAAGTCGGCAGCGCTGGCCAGCAGGCCGTCGCCGGATCGCTGCTGCAAGTCGATCCGACCGAGGCGCTAACTGTCGGTCAGGTGCAGATCGGCGGGCAGTTCTCCCGGATCGCGACCAACCGGCTGCTCGCAGCCGCTGCGGCGAATGAGGAGATCGGCAGGCTCGTCGGCTTCGCCCGCGATTGGATCCTGCTGCAAGCGCAGCAGCTTGTCGCCTGCACCGCATTGCATACCGGCGACCAACGCTTTTGCCGCTGGCTATGGCACTGCCATCAGGCAATGCAAGCGAGCCCGCTGCCGCTGCCGCTGCCGCTGCCGCTGACGCAGGAACAAATCGCCGGGTTGCTCGGCATCCGCCGGACCACTGTGAGTTTCATTGCCCAGGCGATGCACAATGCAGGCGCCATCGACTATCGGCGCGGCAAGATCAGCATTTGCGACCCGGAGCGGCTCAAGGCAGCGGCCTGCGAATGCTGCCGCCGGCTTGACGAGACCTATTGGCCGTCGGTCCGGCTGGCGAGCCACCGGCCGCTCATCCGATCCTGAGCCAACACGATCGCGTGTTCCCGGTTTATTTCCAGCATATTCAACAAGCGGCAGGTGCGACCTTGAGTCGGGAGCCGAACAGACGGCAGCGGTAAATGCTGAGCAGTCTTAACGTCGGCAATTTCACACAAGGACGTTTCGATGGGTGGGGGGCCTCAAATGCCAACTTTTCATCCGGCCGATACGTGGCCGCACCGCAAGATCGATCGACCGACCTGCAGCCATTGTGGCTGGATCATGTGGCTGGCGCGAGTCGAGCCGGACAAGCCCGGTTACGACAGGCGCACCTTCGAATGCGTCCATTGCCAACGGACACAAGAACTCGTGGTGGAGATCGAGCAGCAAGAACCTTCGTCCGGCAGTTAGCCGGCCTTGTGCAGCGTGACTTATGAAAGGCCGCCGAATGGATCAACGATTGTCAACAAACCGCGTGCTCGCCAATTTGCCTGCAGAGATGGCGATGACGCTTGCGCCTCATTTGACATCCATCGAGCTCAACCAGGGCGACCGGCTGCTGCAGGCCGGCAAACCGGTCGAGCAGATCGTGTTTCCGCTGAGCGGCGTCGTCTCGATCCAGGTAACCGTCTCGAGCGGTATCGCTGTGGAAACGGCCGTGATCGGACGCGAGGGCGTGGTGGGCGCGGCGAGCGCGTCGCTGCCGCAGGCCTTGAACGACGCCGTCGTGCGCGTGCCGGGTACCGCCCAGGCGCTACCGATGGTGAGGTTTGCCGATGCGCTCAAGCAAAGCCCGGTGCTGGCCGAGCATATCGCGCGCAGCACCGCCTCGCTGCTGGCGCAGGCGCAACAGACGGCGGCGTGCAACGCGACGCACACCGCGGAAGCCCGCATCTGCCGCTGGTTGCTCGACCTGCAGGATCGCTGCGACGACGACGTCATCCCGGTGACGCAGGAATGTCTGTCTGAGATGCTCGGCCTGCAGCGCACGACGGTGACCTTGATCGCGAGCCGCCTGCAATCGCTCGAAGCGATCCGCTGCCGGCGCGGCAAGATCCGCGTGCTCAACCGGGCGCCGCTTGAGCATGGCGCCTGCGAATGCTACGGCCGCATGCTGCGTTACTCGAAAGAGCTTTATCCGACACAGGCCGCGCCGGTGCCGGCGGCGACAGCCGTCGCCTGAGCGTCAGCGACGTCGCGATCGACCAGCGATCGTCTTGATGAGGCGCTGCGCGTCCTTCGGCGCCGCACTTTTCTGGTCGTTATCGAAATAGACATAGACCGGCGCGTGCGACCGGCGCCAGCGCGCGATCATGCGCTTCCAGTCACGCAGCGCCCGATCCGGATAGTGGCTGTGATAACGGCCGCTCGGTCCATGACCGCGAATATAGACGTGCCGCGCCGTGGCCACCCAGGGCGACGGCGCGTCGTGATGGTCGGAAATGCACAGCGCGATATCGCTGTCGCGCAGGAGATCGAGCACGTCGTCCTCGTACCAGCTGGGATGGCGGAACTCGAAGGCGTAACGGCGCTTGCGGTTGAGCATGCGAATGAAGCTGGCGAGCCGCTCCCGATCTTTTCGGAATTGCGGTGGCAGCTGGAACAGGATCGGGCCGGCCTTGGGACCAAGGAGCCGCAGCCGCGACTCCAGAAGCTCGAGGCTGTTGGCGCATTTCTCGGTCAACCGCTTCCAATGGGTGATGAACTTCGATGCCTTCCAGGCGAAGATGAAATCGTCCGGCGTGCCTTGGCGCCACCCCTTCACCGCCTCCTCGGTCGGCGTGCGATAAAACACGCCGTTGAGCTCGGTCGTCGGAAAGTGCGTTGCGTAGAACGCCAGGTGGGCGGCGCTCTTGAGATCGTCGGGAAAGAACGGCCCGCGCCAGGATTGATAGCTCCAGCCGGAGGTGCCGATCAGGACACGGCGGCTGCCGGCGGCGGGCCTGCGCATCAGCTTTTTCGTTTTTTCGGGACCTTCTTGCCTTTCTTGCGCGCCTTGGAGAGCCCGATCGCGATCGCCTGCTTGCGGCTCTTCACCTTGCCGCCTTTGCCGCCGCGGCCGCTCTTCGCCTTGCCGCGCTTGTAGCGATGCATCTCGCTCTTCACGTCCGAGTGCGAGCTGCGGGAGTACTTGCGTCTCTTCTTCCGCTTCGCCATGCGTTGCCTCCAGTTTTCTCACCCCGCGATTTTTGCCACTTCAGAAACGCGGCAGCATGAGCAGCAGCGAGAGCGTCGCCATCCAGGCGAGCGTCAAAAGGCCAACCACGCTGGCGACGACCCTGGTGGGAAAGCGAACACCGGCCCTGCGCATGCTCTCCTCCGTCCGCTTCTGCGACTGCATCAGCGCGCACACTGATTGATGGTCTTCGCCGCGCGCGACGGCCCATGCCAGCCGAGAAACTCAAGCTCCTTGTCTTCCATGGCATCGGTCGCAGCGAAAAACTTTTCCAGCTCCTCGGCGGCACGCCTGGGAAGCTTGCGGATATCGGTCAGATCGGCCTCGAACGGCGATTTCTGCGGCACCGCGAACAGACGGTCGTTACGCTTTTTCTTCTTGTTGCTCGTTTGCATCACCTCGAGAATGCCGATCGGCTGACAGCGCAGCACCAGGCCCGGAAAGGTCGCGGCATCATGGATGATGAGCACGTCGAGCGGATCGCCGTCAGGCGCCTTGGTCGAGGGAATGAATCCCCAGTCGTACGGGTAGGTCAGGCCGGCCAGCAGCGGCTTGGACAGCGTGAACACGCGCAGCGCCGGATCGAATTCCAGCTTGGCGCGACTGCCACGCGGCGTCTCGACGATGGCGTTGATGCAGGACTTGTCGGCCCAGGTCGGCAGCTTCGCGAGATTGGTCATCGGGAAATCCACGCAAGACAATTGATCCTCGACGACAACGCCAAGCACCGCGCCGCGGTTTCCGCCACGCGACGGTCCGTGTCAGCTCCCCGACCAAACGAGCGATGCCCTCGGATAGGCCGGACCGTGAGGTCACGCAGCGACCTTGAGCACCACCTTGCCCTCGACATGCCCTTTCTCGACAAACTCCTGAGCCGCCGTGGCGTCGCGGAATGCGAAGGTTTTGCTTACCTTCGGCTTGACCTTGCCGGCGTCGATCAGCGCCGCGTTTTCGCCGAGTTCGGCGCCATTTTCCTGCACGGTGTATCGCGTGGCGCGAACGCCGAGCTGGCGCGCTTTGTCCTGCGACGGCTCGCTCAAGGTCGAGACCAGGATGCCGCCCTTCTTGAGCACGCCGAAGGAGCGTTCTTGCGTCTCGCCGGCGATCAGATCGAACACCATGTCGACGTCGCGCACGACGTCCTCGAACCTCTGCTTCTTGTAATCGATCACTTCATCGGCGCCGATCGCTTTGACGAAACCAACGTGTTTCTCCGAGACCGTGGTGATGACGTGCGCGCCCCTGGCTTTGGCGAATTGGATCGCGAAATGGCCGACCCCACCAGAGCCGCCGTGGATCAGCACACGTTGTGCGGCGGCGAGCCCGCCATAGCGGAACAGGCCCTGCCACGCCGTGAGACCGGCGAGCGGCACGGCCGCGGCGGCGACGTGGTCGATGGTCTTTGGCTTGGCGGCGGCCTCAGCCACCTTGACGATGACATGCTGGGCAAAGCCGCCGCGGTCGATGCCGAGCATCGCGTAGATTTCATCGCCCGGCTTCCACCCGGCAATGCCGTCGCCGCAAGTCTCGACGACGCCGGAGACGTCGCGGCCGAGCACATAGGGAAGCTTGTCGGATTTGACCGGCGGATATTTGCCGGCGCGGATCTTGTAGTCCACCGGATTGATGCTCGCCGCTTCGATGCGCAGGAGAAGCTCCCGCTCACCCGGCTCGGGGACAGGCAATTTCTGGAACTTGATGACATTGGGTGCGCCGAATTGCTCGATGCGGACGACTTCCATGATGGACATCGTGAACTCCTTGCAAAGGCATGGGGGCTTCCACGTCCAATGAGATGCACGCGCGAAACGTTCCGCCGGATACGTTCGACTGACGACATTCCGATGCGCGGCGCCTTGCGAACCGCGGCAAAACACGCGCGTTGGTGACACGACGCCACGCATGCGCGCGTTCGCGAATTTGTTGGAGGTCAGTGAAGATGCCAACGCTCGAAGACCCGAAGACCCGTTACCCGAAGCCACCCTTCGCCAAGCAGTCGCAGCCATGGCCGGGCCTGGCGAAAGACATGCAGCCGCCGCCCGATCATGGCGAGAAGACCTATCGCGGCGCCGGCAAGCTCACCGGACGCAAGGCGCTGATCACCGGCGGCGACTCCGGCATGGGACGCGCTGCGGCGATCGCTTTCGCCCGCGAGGGCGCCGACGTCGCCATCAACTATTTTCCGACGGAAGAGCCCGATGCGCAGGAGGTGATCGCGCTGATCAAAGCCGAAAAGCGCAAGGCGCTGGCGCTGCCTGGCGACCTGCGCGACCAGACCTTCTGCCGCAAGCTCGTCACCGACGCGGCCGAGGGCCTCGGGGGCCTCGACATCCTGGTGCTCAATGCCGCCCGGCAGCAGGCGCACGCATCGATCCTCGAGATTTCGGACGAGGATTTCGACGCGACGATGAAGACCAACATCTATGCGCCGTTCTGGATGATCAAGGCGGCGCTGGCGCATCTCAAGCCCGGCGCGTCGATCATCGCCACCACCTCCGAGGTCGCCTACGATCCGAGCCCCGATCTCTACGATTATTCGCAGACCAAAGCGGCGACGATGAATTACGTGAAGTCGCTGGCGAAGCAACTCGGCGAGAAAGGCATCCGCGTCAACGGCGTTGCGCCGGGTCCGATCTGGACGCCGCTGCAGGTCTCCGGCGGCGCCTCGCAGGAGAAGCTGCAGAAGTTCGGCGGCATGACCGCCTTGGGCCGTCCCGGACAACCGGCCGAGCTCGCCTCGATCTATGTGCAGCTCGCCGCCGACGATGCGAGCTTTACGACCGGCCAGGTCTACGGCGCCGCTGGCGGCACCGGACAGCCGTGACCGGCCGCGCGCAAAATATGAGGCGGCCGGCTGTCCTCGCCGGCCGCCTTCGATGACCATCAAGATCCGGATCGCGCGCCGCTCCAAACGACCGCGATCCGCATGCGATCAGTTGGAGGTGCAGACCTTGACCGACTTCATGCCGGTGGTCGCCTCTTCGCGCGTCTTGTAGACCGTGCCATTGCCGACGACCGTGGTCTCGGTCGTGGTCGGCTTCTTGTCGACGACGGTGCACTTCTTCGTCTTGGCGTCCTGCACGACATAGAACTCAGCCGCGACGGCAGGCGTGACGAACGCGGCGAGCATTGCCGCGACAATGATCTTCCTCATTTCCGTTCTCCTCTGGCATGAATGCCGCGCGGAAAACTTCGGTGCAGCGGAAACGTTCCAAATCCGACCTAATGCGATCGCGGTGCACCTACGACAGACAGCCGCTATGTCATTTGACGTGCTCTCAGGCATCGGCGGCGATCAGGCGCTCGCCACGGAACGATCAAAGTGTGTTGCGGCTTTTGGATAGATGAATGCCCCTGCGAACACCGATCGAGATCGTCGAAGGCTGGTGACGCGACGTTTGCGCGAATACTACCGGTATCTGCTCGAGGATTCCGCGAAAGACGCCGCGCAGTTGCTTGAGGCGGTGGTGGCGAAGCTGGACGCGCCGCAAACGAGCGATGCCGAGGTGCGATAAAGCCCCCGCCCATCCTTTGCCGGCAAAAGAAAGCGCCCCGGCGCCGTTTGGAGGGGTTGATCCGAAAGGATCGAGGCACCGGGGCGAAGCGCTTGCGGGGGCATCTTTAGTGCTTTCAGGCTAGCGGCGCACGCACCCGCCGTCCGTTCGCTGCAGGACATAGGCGCAAAAAAGGCCCGCATAGCGGCGAAGGTTCCGTACGTCGGCAAGGTTCCCCGGCTGACGCCGCGCACGCCCGCTCCCCGACGCAAGTTTCAGAAATCTCTTGGCATCTCGGATCGGAAAACCGGTGGGCCGGACGCCGCGCGGTGAAGCCGGAGACCGTCTCGGCGGCTAGAGTATTTGCGTGCGTGCAGCCCGGGTCATTGTCGATCGCAAGCAGGTAGTCGTCGGTGCTGCGTTCCTGCTGTGGGCGGCACTGACAGTCGTCGCGCATGTGTGCGGCGACTTCGTCGTGAACGCGGCCGCGCTCACGGTGCAAGACATCCAAGCCTTGTATCCTGTCGACTAACTCCCCGGCCGCGTTCCAGCCAAACGTGGCCGGGGCTTTTCTCACGGTGCTATGCCAAGCTCGATGATCGCGAGCGTGCTGATGCGTGACGGGTCGCGTTCATTGGTCTGCGCAATATCGATGATCTTCTTCGCGATGATCTGGGTCACAGGATCGGAGCGGTCCTGGAGGCGCAGCGCCTTCAGCGTCATCTCATAAGCGTCGGTCATCAGCTTGACCTGATCGGGATCAAATGCCGAACCTTGAAGCAACCTATAGATCGCCAAAGCGCCCTCGCAGTCAGGACAGACATGTGCTGCGGCCCTGCTTCCGGGCACGACGGCAACGGCCTCATGCACAGACACGTCGCAGAGGTTCAGGCTTAAGCAACTTTGCGCAAGCCGTCTGTCTGCTCACCGACTCAAGCGCCCTGCGTGCTGTGGCCGGGAATATCGACGTGTCACGCCGGCCGAGCGACGGCACCGAAGCACAATCAGGACGCCGCGGCGGGCACAGGCAAGAACAATAGCGGTCGTTGGGAATTTACCACCATGAGCTCCCGCGCGTGGTTCTGAGCTCCGGAGCCCAGGCCCATGTCGCTCTCTCTCACTGACTTTTTCGTCGGACGACCCGTCGGCAACCGCGAAGCCAGTGGGCGCAAGCTTCGTGTTGCTGCCGGCATTCCGGCCATGGGGCTCGATGCGCTCTCTTCGGCTGCCTACGGGCCGGAGGCGGCGCTGGCCATCCTGGGCGCGAGCGCGGCCGCCGGTCTCGCTCAAATCGAAGCGATCAACGCAACCATCGTCGCGTTGCTGATCATCCTGTTTGCCTCCTATTGGCAGACCATCCAGGCCTATCCCAACAACGGCGGCTCCTATGTGGTCGCCCGGCATAATCTCGGCGCCCTGCCCGGCCTGCTCGCCGCCTCGGCACTGATGGTCGATTACCTTCTCACCGTCGCGGTCGGCATTTCGGCCGGCGTCGGCGCGCTGACCTCCGCGGTGCCAACACTGCACGCTTACACGCTGTGGCTCTGTCTCGGCATCCTCGTGGTCATCACGCTGGCCAATCTGCGGGGCACGCGCGAGTCCGGACTGGCCTGGGCATTGCCGACCTACGGCTTCGTGCTCGGACTTGCCATCGTCCTGCTCTGGGGCACCTACCAGATGCTGCAGGCCGGCGGGCACCCGCAGCCGGTCGTGGCGCCACCGAAAATGCCAGCGGCCACGGAAGCGCTCTCGATCTGGCTGATCTTGCGCGCCTTCGCCAGTGGCTGCACCGCGATGACGGGCGTGGAAGCGGTCAGCAACGGCGTCGGGGCCTTTCGCGACCCGCCCGTTCGTCATGCCCGCGCCACGCTGGCGACAATCGTGATCATCCTGAGCTTGTTGCTGCTCGGCATCGCGCATCTGGCGCAGGGTTATGGCGTGACAGCCATGGACCAGACCAAGGACAATTATCAAAGCGTGTTGTCGCAGCTCGTTGCCGCGGTGTACGGACGCGGCTGGTTCTATTACGTGGTGATCGGCTGCGTGCTCGCCGTCCTGTGCCTTTCCGCCAACACGGCCTTCGTTGATTTCCCCCGGCTCAGCCATCTGGTGGCCCAGGACGGATATCTGCCCGGGCCCTTCACCGTGCCGGGGAGACGCCTCGTCTATTCGGTTGGAATTTTGTTTCTTGCAGCAGGCGCCGCGGCATTGCTCATTGCGTTCCAGGGCATCACCGATCGGCTGATCCCGCTCTATGCCGTAGGCGCCTTCCTGGCGTTCACACTTTCGCAAACCGGGATGGCGGTGCACTGGTGGCGCGCGCGCGGGCGGAAGTCGGGGAAAGCAGACGGCCGCTCGCATTCGATGAAGCTCACGATCAACGGCGTCGGCGCGGTTGCCACCGGCATCGCGCTCGCGGTCATTCTGGTTGCCAAGTTCACCGAGGGCGCGTGGATCACCGTGCTCATCGTCCCGCTGACGGTTTTCCTGCTGCAAGCATGCCACCGCTACAACAAGCGCATCGAGCGCAACATCCTGCGCGGCAGCAAGGAGGCCATCGCCCTGCACCATCGCCATCCACCGGTGGTGCTGGTGCCGATCCAGCGATGGGATCGGCTCGCCCGCAAGGCCATTGAATACGCCATGCGCGTGTCACCGGATGTCACAGCGCTGCACTTTTCGGCGCTCGAAGGGCCGAACGCGAAAGATCCACAGCTTGCGTTGCAGAAGAACTGGCACCGGCTGGTCGAGGAGCCGGCAAGCCAAAAGGGCGTCAAAGCCCCGCGACTGCACTGCATGCCGTCCGAATTCCGCAGCCTGACCGCGCCACTGCTGCGCGTCATTGACGAGGCGCGCCGCGAATTCCCGCATCGGATCATCACCGTCGTCCTCCCGGAACTGGTCGAGGGCCACTGGTGGGGATACTTTATGCATGCTCACCGCGAGCGGCGTCTGCGCGCCCGCCTGCTGCGCGATGGCGGCCACAGCCTGGTGGTCACGCTGGTGCCATGGGACCTGAAAGACCCGGAGCCCGAGAAGGTGATCGAAGAGGAAGAGCCCAAAAAGCAGCGGACGCGTCGCATCGGCAAGGGCAGGCACAACAACAAGCACGACGCGTAGAAAAGCGGCGGGCGTGGTCGCTCAGCGCCCGAAGCTGTTAATCCTTGCGCTGCGCGAAGCTGTCGCGCGCCTTGCCGACGTCGTGGGCACTGACCGGCGCTGCCTTGTTGCCCCAGCTGTTGCGCACATAGGTGACCACCGCCGCGACCTGCTCATCGGTGAGCAGCCAGCCGAATGCCGGCATCGCCGCCGCGGTCGGCACCTTGTCGGTGCCGACGCTGCGCGCGCCACGCAGCACCACGCGCAGCAGCGAGGTCGGATCGTCGGACTGCACCGCCGCCGAGCTGTTGAGCGAGGGGATCATCTGCGACACGCCCTTGCCGTCCGGTGTGTGACAGCCCGAGCATTCGTCGGCGTAGATCTTGCCGCCCATGGTCATCACCTTGGCGTCGGGCGAAGCGGGCGTGCTTGCATTGGCGCCGGGCTGATCCTTGAGATAGACGGCGATGGCCTTGAGATCGGCATCGCTCATCTTCGAGGAGGCAATTGACACCACTTCCGACATCAGCCCGGTCGCGGCGCTGGCGCGATTGTGGCCGGTCTTCAGATAGCTGACGATGTCGTCGACCGACCATTTGCCGAGACCTTTGCGATCGTCATTGGTGATGTTTGGGGCGAACCAACCCTGCAGCGCATAACCGCGCAGCTTCTCGCTGGTCTTGTCGCCGCCGAGCACATTCTTCGGCGTATGGCAGGCGCCGCAATGCATCAGCCCTTCGGCGAGATAGGCGCCGCGATTCCATTCCGGACTCTTGCCGTCGACCGGCTTGAAAGCACCGGGCTTGAAGAACAGCGCGTCCCACGCCGCCATGCCGAGACGGATATTGAAGGGGAACGGCAGTTGGTTGGATTTGACCTCGTTGCGCACGGCAGGAAGCGTTTTGAGGTAGGCACGGATCGCCAGCGCGTCCTCGCGCGTGGTCTTGGTCATGTAGGGATAGGGCATGGCCGGATAGAGATAAGTGCCGTGGCGTCCCCTGCCCTTGGTCAGTGCGCTGATGAACTCGTCGTCGGTCCAGGCGCCGATGCCGCTGTCGGGATCGGGCGTGATGTTCGGCGAGACGATAAGGCCGAACGGCGTCTCGATCGGACGCCCGCCCGCGTATTCGCGGCCACCCGGCACCGTATGGCAAGTCATGCAGCTGCCCACGATGGTCAAATAGTGACCACGCTCGATCTGACCGAAATCCTGCGAGTCGGTGCTGCGTCCGGCGCCGAACGCCACCGGCGCCAGCGACAGCGCGCTGCCGGCGAGCGCAAGGAGAATGATGGCGGGCGCGTTACGCATGCACGAGCGGTCCCGGATTTTTCAGATATTGCGTGCGGATCGCGGTCGCGGACCAGTGTGCAAGCGCGCCGACAGTCCCGGTCGGGTTGTAGCCGGCGTTCTGCGGAAATGCGGTCGCGCCCTGCACGAACAGGTTCGGCACGTCCCAGCTCTGCAGATAGCGGTTGAGGGCGCTCGATGCGGGATCGCTGCCCATGATGGCACCGCCGCACAGATGTGAGGTCTGATATTGGGTGATGTCGTAGGGTCCCTTGCGCACGTGCTTGACCACCTGCTTGGCGCCCATCGCCTTGATGATCTCGGCAAACTTGTCGGTGAGATACGCGCTCATCTTCAGCTCGTTGTCATGGAAATCCATGGTCATGCGCACGAGCGGACGGCCGAAGCGATCTTTGTAGGTCGGATCGAGGTCGAGATATTTGTCGCGATAGGTGTAGCAGGAGCCGTGCACGCCGGAGGTCGCCACCATGGAGCTGAGATAATTGTCGCGCACCGCCTGCTTCCACTTGGCGCCCCAATTCGGCGTGCCGGGCGGCACCGGCGTCGATTCGATCGGCCTGCCGTTGGTCTGCACCTGGCCGAGATAGCCGCCGCCGACGAAGCCGTGCGGCCCGTGGTCGAAATTGTCGCCGTTGTACTCGTCGATACACATGCCGATCGCGCCAGAGGCGATGAACGGATTGAAGTTGAACTTGTCCTTGTCGAAGAAGGCGACCGCACCCGACATGGTCTGGTGCGAGAAGTTGCGCCCGATCTGCCCCTGCCCGGTCGCCGGATCGTACGGCTTGCCGATGCCGGAGAGGAGGAGCAGCTGGACGTTGAACAGCTGGAACGCGCAGAGCAGCACGAGGTCGGCCGGCTGCTCGATCTCGCTGCCGGTGGTGTCGACATAAGTGACGCCGGTCGCGCGCTTGCCGGTGCTGTCGAGATTGACGCGCAGCACCTCGCATTCGGTGCGCGCCTCGAAATTCGGCTTGCGCAGCAGTGCCGGCATGATCGTGGTCTGCGGCGAGGCCTTGGAGTAGTTGGCGCAGCCGAACCATTCGCAATAGCCGCAATAGGTGCAGGGGGCGAGCGTCACGCCGAGCGGATTGGTATAGGCCTGCGACATGTTCCCGGACGGTTGCGGAAACGGCTTGTAGCCGAGCTCCTTCGCCGCCTTGGCGAACAGCGTATGGCTGAATGGCTGCCGCTGCGCCGGCGTCGGATAGGGCCGCGAGCGCGGCCCCTCGAACGGATTGCCGCCGTCGTGGATCGTGCCCCTGATGTTGCCGGCGGTGCCCGCGGTGCCGCAGAGGTATTCAAAATAGTCGTAATGCGGCTCAAGCTCGTCGAAGGTGACACCCCAGTCCTGGATGGTCATGTCCTCGGGCAAGAAATTCGCGCCGTAGCGTTGCGTGAGATGCGTGCGCGCGACAAAGTCGGTCGGCAGGAAGCGCCAGGTTTCCGCGTTCCAGTGCAGGCCGCCGCCGCCGACGCCATTGCCGAGCATGAAAGCGCCGAAATTGCGCACCGGCAGCGCCGTCTCGTTGGTGTTGTTGCGGAAGGTGAGCGACATCTGCTCCGGCCGCAGGAACAGCTCGTGGCGGATGCGATAGCGCAGCTCGTCCTGCGCATAGGAAATGGGGAAGTCGGTTGCCGTGTCGCGCCAGGGCCCGCGCTCGATGGCAACGACATCGAGCCCTTCCTCGCAAAGCTCCGAGGCCAGGATCGATCCGGTCCAGCCGAGACCGACGATCACCACATCCTTGGCCGGCATTTTTCGCGCCATGACAGACCACTCATTGCGGACCGGCCAAGCCGATCGGATTATTGCGACCAGCTCGGATGCTGACTGATGCTCACGGGCGGCAGCGGGAAATGCTCGTTGTGGCGCTCGACCCAGTCGCGATAGTCGTAGCGCGCGCCGGGAAAGCCGATCATCCTCCACGCCGCCATGTCCTTGTTGGCGCCATAGATGGGGTCGGCGAAGAAGCCCTGCTGCGTGTCCTTGATCAGCTGCTCGAAGAAGGTGTGGCCGTCGGCGCCCTCGAGCTTGACCTTGTCGTGCTCGATGCCGGCGAGCAGATCGTCCTTGTCGGCATCGGCGAGGTCGACAAAGCGCTTGCCACCGAACACCTTGCGGCAATGCGCGTCGAGCGCCGCCAGCCCCTTGCGGTAGAGCGCCGCCGGTGTCGTCGCCGATTGCACGCCCTGCTGCTTGGTACCGTGTTTGAACGGCCCTGCCATGTAATAGCCGCCGCGACGGCCATAAGGACCGGCGAGCTGGCGATCGATATAGACGGCACAGCCGACATCCTTGCCGCCCGGCGTGTCGGCGTCGGCGGGGATCAGGCGATCGACCATCGCTTCGATCGTCGCGCCTTCATCGGCGGTGAAATAGTGCCAGGGCCCCGGCCGCACCTGCTGCGGCGGATCGGCGACGCCCGGCGTCCAGGGCATTCCGCCTCTGATGATCGCAGCGCGCACGAGTGCGGGCGCGATGCACAACGCGACCGCGGTGGAGGCAAGCAAACTACGACGGGTCAGTTGCGACATGGCGCCGGAGGACGCTGGATGAATGACTTGCGATTAACGCCACGATGAAGAGCGGCGTTCCGGCATTCGCGCGGCGCAATCGTCGCATCATCCGTGTGTCTATGTATGTGAGCCGACGCAGCGGAACCCGGCGGTGCATCCGGCCGTTGCGATCAAGCGGGATTCATGGTGCGAGGCCGTCTTGCGGCGTTCAATCGCTATTAGAGCCCTGATCGCCGGCTTGCTTGCGCTGATCTTCGGCTGCGGTGAGGCTTCGGCTGCCTTGACCAAACGCGATCTCAACGCGGTCGGCGTCGAGCCGCCGGCGCGGGCCAGCGCCCCGCTCGACACGCAATTCAAGACCGAAGACGCGAGAGCCGTGACGCTGCGCGATCTCATCGCGCAGCACCCGGGCACGGCGCTGATTTTCGCCGATTACACCTGCCATACCCTGTGCGGCCCGACGATCGCGTTTGCCGCCGGCGCGCTGCAACGTGCGACGCTGCGGCCGGGGCGCGACTATGGGCTCATCGTGGTCGGCCTCGACCCCAAGGACAGCATCGCCGACGCGCGCGCGATGAAGGCGGCGCAGGTTGCCGATCCGCGGCTTGCGGCGGCGACCACGTTTCTGACCGGCGATGCCGCGACCGTGCAGCGGCTGACCGCCGCGCTCGGTTATCGTTACGTCTATGACAGCAATGCTGATCAGTTCGCGCATCCGGCGGCGGTGTTCGTGCTGAAGCAAGATGGCGCGCTGTCGCGGGTCCTCTCGGCGCTGGCTTTCTCCGCCAATGACTTGCAGCTGGCTTTGGTCGAGGCCGGCAATGGCCGCGCCGGGACCTTTACCGACCGGGTGCGGCTTCTCTGCTATGGCTTCGATCCCGCGGCCGGCGTCTACAATGTCTCGATCGGACGCGCCTTGATGCTGCTCGGCGCGGGCACGGTGCTGGTGCTCGGGGGTGCGATCCTGCTCATGATCCTATGGCCGCGGCGCCCGACGGCGCGACAGCTTGCTGCTCCCGAAGCAGCAGAACGTTGAAGGCGACGAACCAGGCCGCGCCCGCGACCAGCAGCGTCGCTGGGATGCTCACGATGAGCCAGGCGCTCGCCACATGTGCATCCGGCAGCGCGAGCCACTCGGCTTCAACGACCCGCATCAGCAAGGTCAGCGCACAAAAGAACACGAGCGTGTTGCGGCCGCCACGCACGCGTTCGGAGAGGAGCGCAAAGAACGGTACCACGAACTGCAGCATGAACAGCGCGATGGTGACGATGCCCCAGCCGCCCTCCCCGCGCCGCTGATACCAGACCACCTCTTCGGGGATGTCGCCGGCCCAGATGACGATGTACTGCATCGCGTGCAGATAGGCCCAGAGCAGCAGCAGCGACAGCAGGAAGCCGCCATAGCCCGCGCGCTCCACGCGACGCGCAACGATGAGCGCGGCAAAGAGGACAGCAAAGGCAACCCCCGTGAGCATCACGAAGCCGAGATAGAGCAGGCCGTAGATCGAGGAGTGGAAGTGCGGGTCGAGAGACTCCAGCCAGTCGATGCCGGCAAAGGAGACGGTCAGGCTCCAGACGATCAACCCGATCGACGCCATGCGCTTCATCCGCGGCAGATCGCCCCAGGCCCGCTGCGCCCACAATGCGAGCGCGGTCCAGATCACGAAGTAGATGACGGTGCGGATGGCGAAGAAGCCGCTGGTCAGATAGATCGCCTTGAAGGCGCCGAGCGTCTCGCGCTCATAGGCCCAGGAGTAGAGCCACGGGGCGCCGATCAGCAGCGGCACGAAGAGGAGCCCGGCCACCGGCACGCTCAAGGCCGCGCCGGTCAACGGCACATGCAGCAGCTCGACCCAGCGCCCGGGCACCAGGTAAGTCGTCATCAGCACCACCAGTGCGCCAAGCGGAAGTGACGCCACGGCGGCGATCGCAGCGAGGTAGCTCGCCAAGGTGACACGCGGCGCCATCACGGCGCCGAGCGCGATGCCGCACAATCCGGCCACGGAGGCAACGAGCACGATGCGGATGATCCGGTTCATCCGCCACCGCCGCCGGTCAGATGTGCGCGCTCAGCTTGCGGAACGTCGTCGAGGACCGCGTGCCGGCTCAACTGCAGCGCGCGGATATAGGCGACGATGGCCCAGCGGTCGGCTTCGGGAATGCGCGAGGCATAGGAGTACATCACGCCATAGCCCTTGCTGATCACGTCGTAAAAATGCTGATCGGGCGCCGCGCGCAACCGCTCGTCGGCATAGTCCGGCGGCTGCGGCATGCCGCGCGACACCAGCATGCCGTGACCATCACCGGTGCGGCTGTGACAGGGCGCGCAGAAGATGTCGAAGCGTTCGCGGCCGCGCGCCAGCAAGGCTTTGGTGAGCGGCGGCCGCGACGTCGCCTGGGCGGGCGCATCATCGCGGGCGACGGTGCCTTGCGGCGGCTCCTGCAGGGTGCGGTTGTCACGAAACAGCGGCGCCGGCTTGTACTCCGTGTATTTGGGCTGCGAATCCATCTTGTCGCAGCCGGCGGCAAGGACACCGAGCATAAAGACGACAAGAAGACGCTTCATGCGTGCACCTCCTCGACCGAAGCTGCGCCAAGATCAGCGAGAAAACGGTGCGTTCGGTCCGCATCGAAGCGAGGATCCGCCGCGTGGATGCAGAGGAAGAAGCGGTCGCGGCTGGCAAGATGAATGCGCGGCGCCGCGAAAGTCGGGTATGACAGCCGCGGCAGTCGGTTGAGGGCGAGCATTCCGATCGTCGGAAACAGCACGCTGAACAAGACGGTCAGTTCGAAAGTGATGACGCCGAAAGCCGGCCAAGGATAGAGCGGACGGCCGCCGACATTGAGCGGATAGTCATAGTTGCCGGAGATCTGCATGAACAGCGCCGCCGCCGCGCCGAAAATCCCGCCGATAAGCCCGAGCCAGAGCACGCGGCGGTCGCAGAAGCGCAGCGGGCGCTTGAGCTCCTCGACGGGAAACGGCGTGAACGCATCGACGTCGCGATAGCCATCGCTACGCGCGCGGCGCGCCGCATCGACCAGCGCCTTCGGCGTTTCGAATTCGGCGAGTAATGCAAACAGTGGTGCCTCAGCCACGGCCGCCGTGCTCCTGCTCGCGCAGCAGCACCTCCTTGGTTTCGAAGATCGAAATCACCGGCAGCAAGCGGATCAACAGGAGAAATGGCACCAGGAAAAGGCCGATGGTGCCGATATAGGTCGACCAGTCCCAGAAGGTCGGCGTGTACGCATTCCAGGAGGAGACCAGGAAATCGCGATAGAGGCTGGTCACCAGGATCATGTAGCGCTCGAGCCACATGCCGATGGCGACCGATGTCGACACCAGGAACAGCATCCACGGCGTGCAACGCACCGGGCGCCACCAGAGGAATTGCAGGATCACGAAGTTGAAGAACACGGCGCCCCAATAGGTCCAGGCATAGGCACCGACGAGCCGGTCGGCGAGCGTCTGCAGCTCGTGCGCATTGCCGGAATAGAGCGCGTCGAAGATTTCGAACACGTAGCCGTAGCCGGTCATCAGTCCGGTCGCGAGCAGCACCTTACCGAGGATGTCGAGGTGCTCGGTGGTGACCAGATTCTCCAGGCTGAACAGCGAGCGCAAAGCCACCGCGATCATCGACACGACGGCGAAGCCGGAGAACGCGGCGCCGAGTACGAAATACGGCGGGAAGATCGTCGAATGCCAGCCGGGGATCTGTCCGGCGGCGAAAAGCAGCGACACTTCGCTGTGCACCGAGACGACCAGCGGCACCGCGATTGCCGCCAGCATCCGATAGCAGTGCGACCAGCGGAACCAGTGCCGCGCCGAGCCGCGCCAGCCGAGCGCAAGCACACCGAAGAACACCTGCCAGCCGCGCCGCCGCGCACGGTCGCGCGCCGCCGCAAGATCGGGAATGAGGCCGGTGTACCAGAAGATCACCGAGACCGTGAGATAGGTCGAGACCGCCCAGATGTCCCACTCAAGTGGGCTGCGGTATTGCGGCCACACCTCCATGGTCGCCGGATAAGGAAACATCCAGTAGACGTACCAGGGCCGGCCGAGATGCAGGATCGGATAGATGCCGGCGCAGACCACCGCGAACAGCGTCATTGTCTCGGCGAAGCGATTGAGCGAATTGCGCCAGTCGCTGCCGAGCAGAAGCAACAGCGCGGAAATCAATGTGCCGGCATGTCCGATGCCCAGCCACCACACATAATTATGGATGGCGAAGGCCCAGTTCACCGGGATGTTGAGTCCCCAGATGCCAACGCCGCGGCCGAACAGATAGCCCGCCGAGACGACGAGCATGAGCAGCAGCAACGAGGCGATGAGCAACGCGATCGCCCAGCGGCGGCGCGTGGGAAAGCGCAGCGGGATCAGCGCCAGCTGATCGGTCACGTCGCCGAGCGACTGATCCGTCGGCAGGATCGGCTGGGTGGCTTCGACGTTCGACATCAGCTCGGTCCGCTGCGTTTGTCCGGCGCGTCGTTCCAGCGTGCCAGATAAGTGGTGCGCGGCCGCGTGCCGAGCTCCTCGAGCAGCACGTAGTGCCGGCCGCTTCGCCGGCGGCCACTCACCGCCGAATTCGGATCGTTGAGGTTGCCGAAGGTGATCGCACGCGTCGGGCAGGCCTGCTGGCAGGCGGTGACGACCTCGCCTTCGCGGATCGTACGGTTCTCCTTGTCGGCGGTGATTTGCGCCGCCTCGACGCGCTGGATGCAATAGGTGCACTTCTCCATGACGCCGCGCGAACGCACGGTGACGTCGGGATTGTGTGCGGCATTGACGGATGAGTCCGCCGGCGGACGGTAGTCGAACCAGTTGAAACGGCGGACTTTGTAGGGGCAGTAGCTGGAACAGGTACGCGTGCCGATGCAACGATTGTAGGCCATCGCATTGATGCCATCGGTCGTGTGCGTCGTCGCATTGACCGGACAGCCCATCTCGCACGGCGCCTTCTCGCACTGCATGCAGGGCACCGGCTGGAAAAATTGCTCGGGCGCGTCGATATCGCCGCTGTAGTAACGGTCGATGCGCAGCCAATGCATCTCGCGGCCGCGCGACACCTGGTCGCGGCCGACGACGGCGATGTTGTTCTCGGCGACACAGGCGGCGACGCAGGCGTTGCAGCCGATGCACAGGTCGAGATCGATGGCCATGGCCCAGGCATTGGGCGAGGACCCCCAGCGCGGATAGAGGTTCGGCTCATCCTCCGCGCCGCGCGGCAGCCGCGGATGCGCCGCCGTCACCTCGCGGATGAGGTCGAAGCCCTCGAGACGATGGTGCAGTTGCCGCACGGCAAGGAGCTGCCGTCCATCGAGTTTGCGCAGGCGGCCTTTGGCCTGCCATGGTGTGGCTGCGTCCTGCACGGCGTAAGCGTCGTAACCGACGCCGTCGGCGACGCGCCCAGCCTGCCGCCGACCGTAGCCCAGGAATAATGTCAGTGTCCGCGCCGCCTGTCCCGGCATCACCCAGACCGGACCGGCGACTTTGCGCTCGCCGACGCTGACTTCGACGCGATCACCATTGCTCAGATGCTCGCGCTCGGCGAGCTTCGGGCTGACCGCGACGATGTTATCCCAGGTCAGCGTGGTGAGCGGCTTGGGCAGTTCCTGCAGCCAGCCGATATTGGCGAAGCGCCCATCCCAGACGGTCGGATCGGGGCGGAACACGATGTCGAGCGTATCGCCCGTTGCGGCTGGGACCTGCGGCGCCACCGCCGCGGCGCTCACGCTGACCGGCGCCGCAGCGGTGCCGTCGATGAAGCCGTCCTGCAAGGCCTTATGCCAGCGCGCGTCGAAATCGCCGCCGAAATTCGCCGACCAGGTCGCACGCACGGCGGCATCGGTTGCCGGATCGATCGTGCCGAGCAGCATGTCCAGGATCTGCGCGCCGCTGCGCGTTTCATAGAGCGGATTGACCGTGGGCTGGATGATGCTCACCGTGCCATCCGCCGAGCGCGCATCCCCCCAGCTTTCCAGCACATGGCTGAGCGGCCAATGCCAATGACAATGCACCGCCGTCTCGTCGCGATGTAATCCGATGTGGACGCTGTCGCGCACCGGCGACAGCCGGGCCTCGTCGAGGCGCAGCGCCGCCGGCGCCGCATACGCGGGATTGGCATCGAGCACGATCAGGGTGTCGACCGCACCGGCCTCGATATCGCGCGCCAGGTTGGCGAGCGAACCGACATTGTCGGGGATGAAGCCGATCGGATCGCTGTACCACAACGTGTTCCCTGCGTTGCCGAGCTGCTCGTTGATCCGTGCCGTCAGCGCCTGCACGTCGGCCGCAAGATAAGGACCGCAGGCGAGCAGCGAGCGGCCACGATGGGCGTCGAGCTCGCCCGCGACCGCATCGACCCAATTGCGCTCGCCGTCGTTCAATCCGGCATCGGGGCCCGCAATGCCGAGCTTGGCGGCCAGCCCGATCGCCAGCGGACCGATGCGCGAGGCGTCAACGGCGAGGCGTGTGCTCGCCACCGCGCCGGTGATCGTTGGCGTGCATTCGGCAATATGCATGCGCATACGCCCTTCGCCGGGCGCGACGTCGCCGTGACGCTGCGACCAGTCGCGGGCGTGACCGACCTGGCGCGGGCCGGGCCCCAGCAAGTCGTCGTCGAGGCTGACCACGACGTCGCAGCGATCGAGTCGATAATGCAGGTCGAGCGGCCGCCCGAAGGCGCGCCGCATCGCATCGCGACGTTCGGCCGCGCCGACCGGCTCGTGAAGGTGGAAACGCGACTTCGGAAACGCCGCGGCAAATTGCTGCAGCTGCCGGACGAGTGTCGGCGACGTGATATTGCCGGTGAGGATACTCAGCCCTTCCCCGCTGTTGGCCTGCCAGCGGCCGCGCATTGCCAGTACCGCCGCCTCGACATTCGCCCAGGTCGCCGCCGCGCCGTCATGCACCGGTGTCTGCGAGCGATCGGGATCGTAGAGAGCGAGCAACGCTGCCTGCATGAACACATCGCTGCCGCCGCGAAGGAGCGGGTGCTGCGGGTTCCCGTCGAGCTTCGTCGGCCGCGCGGCATGCGTCGTCGCGATCACCGGCTGGGCGAAGCCTTCGAAGAGGACTGCGGTCGCGTAGTAACGTGCGACGCCGGGCTGCATATGCTCGGGCTGCCGCACATAAGGCTTGGCGTAATCCGACGGGCTCTCGCCGCAACCACCGAGCCCGCTGAGCAGCAGCGAAGCACCCATGAGCTTGAGGAATTCGCGCCGGCCGCTCGCGGTATCGACGAAGGCCTCGGCAAACTCCGCCTTGAGCCATTCGGTGAACCCCGGTTGATCCGCAAGCTCTTCGAGCGAGGTCCAGAACTGGCGGCCTTCGGCGCGCGCCAGGGACCGGCGCACGGCGGCAAGGTCGAGATGTTCGGGGCCCTGCATCGTCATCGGTGGCACACGTAACAATGCGTGATCTCACCCAGGCGAATACCGGCATGCGCGACGCGCTCCGCCGCGGCCTGCCGCGACGTGTCGGATGGCCGCCAGTTCATATCGGTGACGCGGTCGCGCGGACGCAGATTGGGTCCCGGATCGCGGTGACAATCGAGACAGAACCCCATGGTCAGCGGGATCGCGCGATAAGTGAGCGGCATACGATCGACACGGCCGTGACACGTGACGCAGCCGACGCCCTTGGCAATGTGGATGTCGTGGCGGAAATAGACGTATTCCGGCAGCCGGGCGACGCGATGCCAGGTGATGCTTTGATTCTCGATCAGGCTCTTGCGTTCCGGCGCCAGGATCGACGCGTTGGTCCAGATCTGCGAGTGGCAGGTCATGCAGGTCTCAGTCGGCGGCAAACCGGCGTGCGCCGAGCTCTCCACGCTCGTATGGCAATACCGGCAATCGATGCCGAGCCCGCTGACATGATGCTGATGACTGAACGGCACGGGCTGATGCGGCACGATGCGGCTCTGCGTGTAGTAGTCGGAACGCGCGAAGCCGATCGACGCTGCGAGCGCTCCCGCGGTGAGCGCGAGGCCGCCGACGATGAACAGCCGCATCCAGGTGTCTGCGGCCGGCGAAAAGATTTGCGTCATCGCAGAAGCCTTTCGGCATCGGCGTGCTCGTCGCCCACGATGTAACCGGGCAGGTTGCAGAGCGGTTCCGCGGCGTTCCTACGCAGGAACTCGGTTCGCTGCGCTGCGTTGGCACACCGCGCGAGGGGCGGCTCGCACGGTCAACTGGCATGAGCAAGGCTCCGGGATACGAACGGACCGATGTCACCGGTGGTCTGCTCGCCGCGCTTGCCGTCGGCGTCGCCGTTTTCATTCTCGGCACGCCCTACGTCTTGTCCGCGCTTTATCGCGGCGCCGCGCAGGTTTCCCCGGTCTCGCCGCCGACCGTGCAAACGCGCGCTCCCGCGCTGCAGGTCAATCCACTGGCCGACCTCGATGCGTTGCGCCGCAAGGAGGACGACGCACTGACACACTATGGTTGGGTCGACCGGACCCATGGCGTGGTGCGTCTGCCGATCGACCGCGCGATGGAGCTCACGTTACAGCGCGGTCTACCGGATTGGCGGAAACCCGACACAGCACGGGATTGAGGGATGGCCACATGGCTCGCCTCGCTGATGTCCAACGTCGCCAGCCATGTCGCGGACGTGGACCTGCTGTTCGCCGGGCTGATGGTGACGAGCTTCTTCGTGCTCGTGCTGCTGTTCGCGTTGCTCTTCACCTTCGCCATCCGCTACCGCGCCTCCAACCCGAACGCCGATCGCGACCATCGCATCAAGCGCTCGTGGCGTTGGGAGGTCACCTGGACGACGCTCACATTCATCGGGTTCCTGGCGCTGTTCGTCTGGGGCGCCGCGCTTTACCTGCAGGTCTACGGCCGGGCGAGGAATGCGCTGGCGATCAACATCGTCGCCAAGCAGTGGATGTGGAAGGCGCAGCATCCCGGCGGCCAGCGCGAGATCAATGAGCTGCATATCCCCGTCAACCGTCCCATTCGCCTGGTCATGGCCTCGCAAGATGTCATCCATAGCTTCTTCATCCCGGCGTTCCGCGTGAAGCACGACGTGGTGCCCGGGCGCTATCAGGAGCTGACGATCGAGGCGCTGCGCGTCGGCACCTATCACCTGTTCTGCGCAGAATTCTGCGGCACCGACCATGCGCGCATGGGCGGCCAAATCATCGCGCTCGAGTCACGTGACTATGCCGACTGGCTCGCGCGCCAGCCGAATGCCGGCGATCTGGCGAGCCAGGGCGCGGCGCTGTTTCGCGCGCTCGGCTGCAGCGGCTGCCATGGCATCGGGGGGAGCGTGCGCGCGCCGCCGCTCGAAGGCCTTTACGGCAAGCCGGTGCCACTGTCCGACGGCAGCACGGTGACCGCGGACGATCGCTATCTGCGCGATTCCATCCTGCAACCCGACCGGCAGATCGTCGCCGGCTATGAGCCGAAGATGCCGTCCTTCGCCGACCGCGTGAGCGAAGACGAGCTGTTCGCGCTGATCGCCTACATCAAGTCCTTGGCCAATCGCGAGAGCCTGCGATGAGCGACAAGAATTACATCACAGTCGATTATCACCTACGCTCATGGTTCACGACGCACGACCACAAGCGCATCGCCATCCTGTATTTCGCCGGCATCACGCTGTTCTTCTTCATCGGCGGCGCGGCAGCCACCATGATGCGCTTCGAGCTGGTGCATCCGAACGGCTATTTCGTCACCTCCGATGTCTACAATCGCCTGTTCACCATGCATGGCGTGATCATGGTGTGGTTCTTCCTCATCCCCTCGATCCCGACGACGCTGGGGAATTTCGTGGTGCCGTTGATGATCGGCGCACGCGACCTCGCCTTTCCGCGCCTCAATCTGACGAGCTGGTATCTGTTCATGATCGGCGGAGCGCTCACGCTCTATGCCGTGTTCATCGGCGGCATCGACACCGGCTGGACGTTCTACACCCCGTTCTCGACGCTTTACTCCAACGGCTATGTGGTCATTGCCGTTGCCGGCGTTTTCGTCGCCGGCTTCTCCTCGATCCTCACCGGGCTCAACTTCATTGTGACCATCCACCGCCTGCGCGCACCGGGGCTGACCTGGTATCGACTGCCGCTGTTTCTCTGGTCGCTCTATGCCACCTCGGTGATCCTGGTGCTGGCAACGCCCGTGCTGGCGATGACCCTGTTCCTGCTGGCGATCGAGCGGATTTTCGGGGTCGGCATCTTCGATCCGAGCCTCGGCGGCGACCCGCTGCTCTATCAGCACCTGTTCTGGTTCTACTCGCATCCCGCGGTCTACATCATGATCCTGCCCGGCATGGGCGTGGTCAGCGAGCTCATCGCGGTGTTCTCGCGCAAAGCCGTGTTCGGCTACAAGTTCGTCGCCTGGTCGAGCATGGCGATCGGCTTCGTCGGCTTCCTGGTCTGGGGCCACCATATGTTCGTCAGCGGACAGTCGGTGTTCGCGAGCCTCGTATTCTCGTTCATGAGCTTCATCGTCGCCGTGCCCTCGGCGATCAAGGTGTTCAACTGGACGGCGACGTTGCACAAGGGCTGGGTGAGCTTCGACGCGCCGATGCTCTATGCGCTTGCCTTCATCGGGCTTTTCACCATCGGCGGATTGACCGGCCTGTTCCTCGCCTGCCTCGCCTACGACGTCTACGTCACCGACACCTATTTCGTGGTGGCGCATTTCCACTACATCATGGTCGGCGGCATGGTGACCGCCTATTTCGGAGGGCTGCATTACTGGTGGCCGAAGATCACGGGACGGCTCTATCACGAGATCTGGGCGCGCGCCGCGGCGATCCTGATCTTCTGCGGCTTCAACCTCACCTTCTTCCCGCAGTTCATCCTCGGCGCGCTCGGGATGCCGCGGCGCTATCACGTCTACCCGCCGGAATTCCAAGTGTGGAACGTGTTCTCCTCCGCCGGTGCCTCGATCCTGGCGCTCGGCTATCTGCTGCCGATCTTCTATCTCGGCTGGTCGCTGTTCTTCGGCCGCAAGGCGCCGAACAATCCGTGGCAGGCGACCGGCCTGGAATGGCAGACGACCTCGCCGCCGCCGCCGCACAATTTCGAAGAGCCGGTCGTGGTGACGCGCGCGCCCTATGACTACACGCTCGACGCGGAGGCACAGCCGCAAAATGCCTGACGCGCGCCCGGCAATGCAGTTTTCCGACCTGCAGCAGCAGGAAGCGACCGCGCGGCTCGGCATGTGGGTTTTTCTCGCCACCGAGGTGCTGTTCTTCGGCGGCCTGGCAACGGCCTATCTCGCCTATCGCACCGGTTATGGCGACGCCTTCGCCGCCGCGGGGCGGCGCACCGAAATCGTGATCGGCACCGCGAACACCGCGATCCTGCTCACCAGCAGCTTTCTCGTTGCCTGGGCACTCGTCGCGGCGCGGGCCAGAAGCCGCGATTTCACCGCACTGCTGCTTGCGCTGGCGGCGGTGCTCGGGCTCATCTTCATCGCCCTCAAAGGCGTCGAGTACAGCAAGGAGTTCGAGGAACATCTGGTGCCCGGCATCAACTTCGCCGTCACCGGTCCCCTCGCCGGCGGTATCGAGCTGTTCTTCGTTCTTTACTTCGTCGCCACTGGCGTGCACGCCATCCACTTGGCGATCGGGATCGTTGTCCTTGGCGTCATGGCGCGGCGCGCCAAGGCCGGCGAATTCGCCGACTATCAGGGTCCGCTGACCGTTGCCGGCCTGTACTGGCACTTCGTCGACATGATCTGGATCTTCCTGTTCGCCTTCATCTACCTGCCCGGACGGAGCGGCCCATGACCTTCGTGGCACCGACACGCGCTGTGCTTGTCGCTTTCGCGGCGCTGATCGTGCTGCTGGCCGTGACGACCGCGCTGGCCTACGTGCCGCTGCATGGATTTAATGCGCTCACCGCGTTCACCATCGCCACCTTAAAGGCGCTCGTCGTCGCCGTGGTGTTCATGGAATTGCGCGAAGCGCGCGGGCTCATGCTCGCCGTCGCCGCGGCGGGGTTCTTCTGGCTGTCGATCCTGTTGTGGTTCGTTTGGAACGACATCACCACGCGCACGGATTTTCCGCCAAACAACAAAGCGCTGTCGACCTCACCGCCCGCAGCGGGCCGTTGGTGACCTCAACCGCGGAACCAGCGACACTGCCGACTTTGCGCTCGCGCAAATTGCGCAGGAACATGACGACTATCTGCGGCATTGGCCTCGGAGGGTCTTCGATCGCCGGGGCGACACTGAGAGGCAACCGCGACACCAACGATCCGAGTTGCAGCTATCGCCGCGCTGACGCTGGCAACGAGCGCCATCGCTTCGTCGAGCTTCGCGCAAAACGTGAATGATCACCGAATTGGCCGTCCGCACGCAGGCGCTGCGCGACTGCTCACGGCTGGAGCAGAAATTCCCCTCGACCAAGTTCCACAGCATGGAAATTTTTGAATACCGGGCCTGCATGACCGAGCACGGACAGGTGGAATAGGTCACGTCTGCTATTCGAGATCGCCGCCCTTGGCGTTGGTGAACAGGTTGTCGATGTCGCCCTGCGACAGGGGCGGCCCCTCGGGCGCGCCGACGTCGCTCGCCGCCTTGTCGGCCTTGCGGCGCCCGATGCCGCCGGGGAAACCCTCGATCTTGAAGCGGCGGTCCGGGCCGAAATAGGTCGTGGCGTTGACGAACTTGCGCGGATTAAAAGCGATCCACGCCAATCGGTCGTAGAGGCTCGCCGGCGACGTCGGCTTGGTCAGCACCATGTTGGCGCCGAAGTCGCGCGCGGTCTTGATCAGACCCGCGCGCGCGTCGCCGCTCAGCAGCAGGATTGGAATGGTGCGATTTTCGTTCCGCTGGTTATGTCGGATCGCGTGGGTGAGCTTGAGCCCGCCATAGGGCGGCAGCCGTGCGTCGCATAAGAGCGCGTCGAGCTTCTGGTCGCTGAGCGCCTGCAAGAGCTCGCGACCATCGCGGATCTCGATCACCTTGTGCGCGCCGAAGCCGCGCAACATCCCGTGCAGCAGCGAGCAGAAATACGCGTTAACGTCGGCGACCCCGATGATCAGCTCGCGGAAATTGATCGTGTGGGGGGTCATCGATCCTCGCTTGCGCCAGCGCCCCGACAGCCGGCGGCGGGCTGCCGCTCCGGTCAAAACTCTTTGTCCAGGAAGGAAGAACGATACTGAACAACCCGCCGGCCCATGCAGGCCGCAGGTTAGAATCACCGAATCAACTTACACGAGTACACACTCGGATACAGTCGTTGGCAAGTCGCAGAGTTCCCTCGAGGTACTCTCACACGACGTGTTCCGGCGCGAGCACGCAACCTTCGGCGTCTACCTCGACCTGCACGGTCGGGTGGCCGATGGCGAAACGACCGCGCAGCTCGTCGCACAGCGTTCGTAAGAACGCGTCGCCCGGATGCCCATTCGGCATCACCAGATGCACGGTGAGCGCCGTCTCCGTGGTGCTCATGGCCCAGATGTGCAGGTCGTGCACCGCCACGACACCGGCGAGGTTCTGCAGATAGCCGCGCACAGCGTCAGGATCGATGGCCTGCGGCACCGCATCGAGCGAGAGCCCGACGGATTTGCGCAGCAGGCCCCAGGTGCTCCAGACAATGACGGCGGAGATCATCAGGCTGGCGAGCGGATCGAGCCACTGCCATCCGGTGAGCAGAATGAGGCCGCCGGCGACAACGACGCCCGCGGACACCGCGGCATCGGCGATGAGATGCAGGAAGGCTGCGCGGACGTTGAGGTCTTCTGTCTCGCCGGCCATCAGCAGCCAGGCGGCGATGCCGTTGACGACGATGCCGATACCGGCGACCAGCATGACGGTGGTGCCGGCGACCGCACTGGGCGCGAGCAGGCGCTGGATCGCTTCGAGCACAATGGCGCCGGTCGCGACCAGCAGGATGACGCCGTTGGCGAGCGCTGCGAGAATCGAGGCGGAACGGAAGCCGTAGGTGTGGCGGCGCGTCGGCGGCGCCGCGGCGGCGACATGCGCGCACCACGCCAGAGCGAGGCCAAGCACGTCGCCAAAATTGTGTCCGGCGTCGGCGATGAGCGCCACCGAGTTCGCCGCGATGCCATAACCCAACTGCAGCACGACCAGCGCGAGATTGAGAGCCGTGGCGATGGCAAAGCGCGTTCCGAAGGAACTCGGCGTATGGGAATGCCCGTGCGCGTGGTCGGGCCCGGCATGATCGTGGCCATGTGCGTGATGCTGATGATGGTCGTGCGGCATCCGCCCGCTATACCCGATCAGCCGCGTGTTACACTATCACGGAACAACCAAATGAGCCCGCTTGTGCTGGAGCGATTCAAAGTCTGGTCGAGGGTCGTCAGGCGTGATGCGCACGCGCTCTATCTGGCGGCACGCGATCCTCGGGTGCCGTGGTATGCGAAGGCCGTCGCATTCGGGACGGCAGCCTATGCGGCCTCCCCGATCGACCTTATTCCCGATTTCATTCCGATCCTCGGCTATGTCGACGACTTGGTAATCGTTCCGGCGGGACTGGCCTTGGCGCTGCGATTGATCCCGCCCGATGTGATGCAAGAGCATCGCGAGCTCGCTGCGCTAGCGGCAGATCGGCCAATCAGCAAGGCTGCGGCCTGCATCATTGTTGCTATCTGGGTGGCAGCGTTCTCGGTCGGCAGTCTCGTGCTTTATCGCTGGCTGAATGCTTGAAAGACATGCGGGAACTCGGCTCGCGGCGGAATTGTCCCAACCTTGCTTAAACGACAGTCCTGCCGATGCACAGCGACAGGGACGATATTGATGCAAATCAAGGAATTTTTTCACCAGCTGTGCGATCGCCTGCGCATGCCCAGCATGCATCAGCTCCTGCAAGACGCGCGTGACTGCTACGTGAGGGCGAAGCGCGCGAAGACCGAAAAATCGAAGAACGCGCTCATCGCCATGGGCGATCAGCTCTGGGCGCGCGCCGAAGAGCTCGATCAGGATCAGCGCTATTACAGCTACGCCGAGGCGCTCCGCGGCGAGGCATCCTGACGGCGGATTTTGGACTGCCTTCGTTTGCGCGATCCGCGATCGCAACACGATCAACACTCGGATACGGACGCGTGCCGGCGTCGCGCAATTTTCCGCGCGCTAAGTGATCCCTGCAACAGACGAAACATTGCGGAGGGGATAACCTCGGCACGAATCAGAAGTGCAGCAGCGGGCCGGAATGGCGGAGCAGACCTTTCCATCGCGCCTTTGCGAGACGTGCGGAAGCTCGCTGAAGCTTTTGACACGCGTGCCCAAGCTGCCGGCACAGCGCGGCGATGTCGGCTTCTTCCGTTGCGATGGCTGCGCGGCGGTGACCGCGATCGACATGTCGCCGCCCTCGCGGCAGACGGCGGGCTAGATTTCTTGCTGCTTGGCGGCGACGTTCTTGGATTGCCGCGCCGGACCCTCGCTACGCTCGGCGGCGCGGCGGCGCCCTCGCGGCAGACCGCGGGTTAGGCCCCTACCCGCTTGCAGCTTCCCTGTGCAACGCCGGGGCCGGCTCAGCGACGTCAGGCTTCGTGCCGACACGGGATTCGTTGGATTTCCGCGCCGGACCCTCGCTGCCCTCGGCGGCGCGGCTCTGGTCGATCAGCGTGCCGTAAGTGTCGATCGGCTGCGGCCGGCCGAGCAGATAGCCCTGGATCTGATTGCAGCCGGCGCGGTTGAGCACGGCGTGCTGCTCCTCGGTCTCGACACCTTCGGCGAGCACGGGCAGGTTGAGGCTGTCGGCAAGCGAGATCACCGCACGCACAATCGCCGCGTTGTTGTGGTTGGTGGCGATATCGGCGATGAAGGAACGGTCGATCTTGATCTTGTCGAACGGGAACGACTGCAGATAGGACAACGATGAATAGCCGGTGCCAAAATCGTCCATGGCGATCTTGACGCCGAGGCTCTTCAGGCGCCGTAGCGTCGATTGCGCGTGGCTGAAGTCATCGATCAACACGCCTTCGGTGATCTCGAGCTCGAGCCGGGATGCCGACAACCCGGTTTCCAGCAGCACAGAATGCACAAGGCCGGCGAGATCGCCGTTGCGGAACTGCGCCGGCGACAGGTTGATCGCGAGTTGCAGCGGCTTCGACCAGGTCGCCGCCTCGCGGCAGGCTTCGCGCAGGATCAATTCGCCGAGCGGCACGATCAGCCCGGAGTCCTCCGCAAGCGGAATGAACTTCGCCGGCATGATCAGGCCTTGCACCGGATGGTTCCAGCGCACCAGCGCCTCGAAGCCGATGACCTCGCCGTCGATATTGGCTTCGGGCTGGTAGACCAGCGTGAACTCGCGGTTCTCGATCGCTGCCTTGAGGTCGTGCTGCAGCGCGCGGCTCTCGCGCAGCTCGCGGTCCATCTGCGGATCGAAGAAGCGATAGGAGCCGGGGCCTTCCGCCTTGGCGCGGTAGAGCGCGGCGTCAGCATTGGCGACGAGCGCCTGTCCGTCGGCGGCGTCGGTCGGATAGATGGCGATGCCGACGGAGGAATTGGCGGTGAGACTGCGGCCGTCGAGCACGATCTTGTCGCCGAGCACGGTGACGATGCGCTCGGCGAGCCGCGCCGCGCTGTCGGGCAGCGGGCCATCGCTGAGAATGAAGACGAACTCGTCGCCGCCGAGCCGCGCCAGGAAGGCGCCGCGGGCAACGCTTTCCAGACGCCGCGTTACCTCGCAAAGGAGATCGTCGCCGACTGCGTGACCAAACAGGTCGTTGACGTATTTGAAGCGGTCGAGATCGAGGCAGAGTAGCGCGAACGGTTCGCCCGACGTGTGCGTGCGCTCGAGCGTGGCGGCGAAGCACTCGTTGAAAGCCGCGCGGTTAGGCAAACCGGTCAGCACGTCATGATGCGCGAGGTGCTCGATCTTGGCTTCGGCGCGTTTGCGTTCGGTGATGTCCTCGGCGATGCCAAGCACGTAGGCGGGCTTTCCGTTCTCGTCGGGTAGCGCGACGCGTTTGACGTTGACGATGCGCATACCCTTGTGCCGCGTGGCGAAGGGCAGCTCCTTGGCGACCATCTGTCCGCTCTCGAGCACATCGCGGTCGCGCCCGGCAATGCCGGTGGCCTGCGGTGAGGGAAACAGCTCCGCCGAGGTGTGGCCGATGGCCTGCTCGCGAGTGACGCCGAGGAGCTCCTCGCCGGCGCGATTGAGCAGCAAATAGTGCTGGTCCACAGCGTCCTTGACGAACACGGTCGCCGGCATGTGGTCGACGACGTTCTGCAGGAACTGCTCGGCGCGCGCCCGCGCGGCCTCCGCGCGCACGCGCTCGGTGATGTCCTCGTGGATCGCGACCCAGCCGCCATCGCCGAGCGGCTCGTTGACCACCTCGGTAACGCGGCCGTCGGCAAGCTCGTAGCGGATCGAGATGTGCTCGCGGGTCTTCGCGGCGGCCATGATCCGTTCGGCAAAACGCTCGGGGTCCGCCTGCAGTGCGCCGACCTGCGCGCGATAGCGCAACAGATCGAGGAGCGTCACGCCTTCATGCGCCACCTCCGGCGGCAGCCCGTAGAGCTCCAGATATCGCTTGTTGAGCACGACCAACGTGCCGGTATTGTCGAACATGCACAGGCCTTCGTGCATGTTGTCGAAGGCGGTGGTGAGCTGCTGACAGCGTTCGGCGAGCTGCTGCTGCGCACGTTGCGCGGCAAAGAGCCAAACGACAAGCGCGGCGGCGCTCGCCGCCAGCACCCAGCATAGTCCCTGCGCACCAACGACAGACGCCAGCATTTCGGCCATGAGGCAGCCCCGAAATCCCCGGACTGCCCTGTCTAGCGGCTGCGCGCTTATACCTCCTTAAGGATCAGCCCCTCGCCTGCGCTATCGTTAAGGAACCGTTGCTTCGATCACACGCTCAGGCGGTCGGCTGCAAAAGCTCTTCGACCGAGAGCAGTTCGCGAAGGTCGCCGATCGCCTCAATGGCCTCCTCCTCGGTCGTCGCGTGCTTGAGCCGCGCGTGCACCTCCCGCCAGGGCGCCGCACGGCCCTGGGTGAGCATGTCATCGACGAAAGCGCGCGCCTCGCCCAAGGTCGTGAGCTCGTGCGGGTGCGGCGCATCCTTCACGCGGATCGGCGGGGCCAGAGGGAAGCTGCCGAGCATCGGCCCTTTGGCGGAATCCATGGTGCTTTCTCCTTTCCTGTCCATTCAACGGAGGGAACGGCGCGGATCGCCACACGGTTTCTCTTATAGATAGAGAGGAGTGCTGCATGGCCAAGGATCGAGCGCCTTATGGCGACCGCGCGGATTATCCGCCACCGGGTCCTGACATCGACGAGTTCCCGGAAGGCCTCGCGCACAAGCCGACGAGCCCCACCGACCGCAGTAAAGCACAGGATGATGCGCGGCGCGGCAAGCTGCCCGAGCATCTGCCGCGGCCGAACCCGGCGCCGAAAGGAGCCACGCCGCCGGACCGTCGCTAGCGTTCGGGCTTGCGCTCGTGGCGGGCGCTGCGCAGGTCGATCAGATTGCTCTGCGGGTCGCGCGAGGCCTGCGCCATCACATGCGCGGCCGCGCGGCTGAGCTCGCCGAGCTGATACGGCTTGCGCAGAATGGTGAAATCCTTGGCGGCTGAAGCGGCAGCGTCGCTGTAGCCGGTGGCCAAGATCACGGGCAGATCCGGCAGACGGGAGCGGATCGCGTGCGCGAGATCGAGCCCGTCCATGGGGCCTGGCATCACCACATCGCTGATCACCAGATCGAAGCGTTCGCGCTCGAGCGCGGTGAGCGCGGCCTGCGCGTCGCCCACGGAGTGAACCGTGTAGCGCAGCTGTTCCAACATGCTGGCGGTCGCCTCCGCAACGTCCGGATTGTCCTCGACCAGAAGCACTCTGCCCCCCTGGGCAGGCTCGATGTCGCGCACATTCTCGCCAGCGGCGCCTTCCGTCGCGCGCGGCAGATAGAGCCGGACTTGCGTGCCCTTGCCGAGCTCGCTCGCGATGGTCACGGTGCCGCCTGACTGGTGGGCAAAGCCATAGACCTGCGACAGCCCGAGACCAGTGCCTTTGCCTTTGCTCTTGGTGGTGAAGAACGGATCGAACACCTTGGCGAGGACGTCGGCGGCGATGCCCTTGCCGTTGTCGGCGACCGTGAGCACGACGAAGTCGCCGATGATTCCGTTCGGACCGGCATCGGTTCCGAATTGCGCGTTCTCCGCGCTGACGCTGACGGCGCCGCCTTGCGCTACGGCGTCGCGCGCATTCAGTGCGAGATTGATCAGCGCCAGATCGAGCTCATTGATGTCGATCTTCACCGGCCAGATGTCTGGCGGGATCTCGACGACGAGCCGCGCCGATTGTGTGCCGGCGCTGGCCAGCATCGTGCGCACCGCCTCGATGCGCTCGCTGATGTTGGCGACCACCGGATTGAGCGTCTGCCGGCGGGAGAAGGTCAGAAGCTGCCGGGTGAGCGCCTCGCCGCGGCGGGCGGCGAGCGTGACGGCTTCTGCAGCCCGCATGCCTTTTGCATCGCCGGCGACGAGCCGGTTGAGCGTATTCATGTGGCCGCTGATAATCATCAGCAGATTATTGAAATCGTGCGACACGCCCCCGGTCAATTGGCCGAGCGCCTCCATCTTCTGCGCATGCGCACGCTCTACCTGCGCGGCGTGCAGCGCCGCCTCAGCGCGCATGCGTTCGGTGATGTCGCGGGTGATCTTGGCAAAGCCGATCAGCGTACCGTCCTCATCGCGAACCGGATCGATGATGACATGCGCCCAGAACAGCGAGCCATCCTTGCGCACGCGCCAGCCTTCCGCCTCGAACCGGCCTTCGCGGGCCGAAGTCTGCAGGGCATGGGCCGGCACGCCGGCTGCGCGGTCATTGTCGGTGTAGAAGCGCGAAAAGTGCTGCCCGATGATATCGTCGCCGCTGTAGCCCTTGATGCGCTGGGCGCCGGCGTTCCAGCTCGTCACGACGCCATTGGGATCGAGCATGAACAGCGCGTAATCGGTCACCGCGCCGATCAGCAATCGGAACTGGCGCTCGCTCTCGCGCAGCGCCTCCTGCGCCTCGCGGCGCTCGGTGATGTCGCGCGTGATCTTGGCGTAACCAATGAGCTCACCGCGCTCGCCACGAATGACGTCGATGGTCACAAGGGCCCAGAAGCGGCTGCCGTCCTTGCGCACCCGCCAGCCCTCGACTTCGCAACGGCCTTCGCGCGCCGCGGTCTCGAGCATCTGCCCGGGGACGCCGGCGGCGCGATCCTCGCGCGTATAAAAGCGGGAGAAATGCTGCCCGACCGCTTCGTCCGCGGTGTAGCCTTTGAGTCGTCGCGCCCCGGCGTTCCAGTTGGTGACGATACCAGCGGGATCGAGCATGTAGATCGCGTAGTCGATGATGCCTTCAACCAACAGGCGAAAGCGGCGCTCGCTTTCCAGCAGCGCCGATTGTGCCGCCCGGCGCTCGCTGATGTCGCGGCTGATATTGGCGAAGCCGATAAGCTCACCGGCTTCATTGCGGATCGCACTGACCAACCGGTTGACCCAGACGCGGCCGCCGCCCCTGCGTACCAGCCAGCTTTCGCCTTCGTAGCGCCCCGTGGAGCTGGCAGTCTGCAATATGTCGGCTGGAAGACCCTGCGCCTGATCCTCCAGGGTATAGAAGCGGGAAAAGTGCTGCCCCACGATCTCCTCGGCGACAAAGCCGGTGAGATGCTGGCTTCCAAGGTTCCAACTTTTCACGAATCCGGCGGGATCGATCGTATAGATCGCGTAGTCGGTGACGGCGTCTACCAGCAGCTGCCAATGCTGTTCGGTGGTCAGATGCCCGTGGAGACCCGAACGCTCTATCATCTGATCAGCATCGGTTCCATGAACTGCGGGCTTGTTTGTCCGCTACCCATAAATGTATATAAAGCGGTAACGCACGCGCCATCGAAGGCTACGCTTCAGGTCAGCGCGTTGCAATCGGGCGCGAACATGCCGGCACATCTAAGGCGCGATTTCGAGCGGTCGGAGCATCGCTACAGGAGCGTGACCTATCGCTTTGGGTCGGGCGGTGATGAGGGCGGGACTGGCGACCAGCCGCGTTTCGGGCAGCCCAAATCCGACAACGAAGACCTTCCCTATAAAGTCGAGCTGTGGGACGAACGCCGTGCCTCGGTGGAGCAGGTGTTGGCGGTGACCGCCAGCGGCAGCATCGGCTACGCCGCCTATTATGCGGCGACCCGCGAATTCCCGCATCGCTATATTACGTTACGCCACAAGAACAGCATCGTCTCGCGTTGGAACGGCCCCTCGCATTGAATCGGGGAATCCCCCGTTAGCGGGGAAGCTGACATGATCGAGAGCGATGGAGATAAGCGCCGGGTGGTTCCGCTTGCCGGAGCGCAGTCGGAAGACGAAGAGCTGCCGTTCTGCGTCGAACTCTGGGACGCGGCGCAGAAGGACACGGTCGAGCGGGTGCTGGCCCGCGCCTACAGCGCGCAGCTCGCGCACGCGATCTTCAAGGCCGCGACTGGTGAGCATCCGGACCGGCGCATCACGCTGCGCCGCGGCGAGAAGATGATCGCCGACACGGCGGCGCCGACGCGATAACCAACAATCGTGCCACGCCTCAACGAGACGATCATCCGCGACGTCGCGCCGGACGATTTCGAGCAGTGGCTACCGTTGTGGGACGGCTACAACGCATTCTACAAGCGCGTTGGTCCGACCGCCGTTCCCATGGACGTAACGCGGACGACCTGGGCGCGCTTCTTCGATGCTTACGAGCCGGTGCATGCTTTGGTGGCGGAGCGCGGGCGCGCGCTGATCGGCCTCGTTCACTATCTCTATCATCGCCACACCATCATGCTCGCCCCGGTCTGTTGTCTGCAGGACCTGTTCACGCGGCCCGACGCGCGCGGCACTGGCGTCGGCCGCGCGCTGATCGAGGCCGTCTACGCGCGTGCCCGCGCCGCCGGCTCGCCGCGGGTGTACTGGCAGACGCACGAGACCAACGCGGTGGCGCAAAAGCTCTACGATACGCTCGCCGAGCGCTCGGGCTTCATCGTTTATCGTAAGGCTCTCTAGCGGGGCGTCTTAGTCGCCGACGATCTGCCGCTCGATTACCCGGTCGATGTCGGCGGCGTAAAACGGCTTCTTGAGGAAATCGGTGGCGCCGGCGCGCTGTGCTCGCGTGGCGATGGTCGGATCCTGCGTCGAGCTGATGATGACGACGCGGCTGTCCGCCTGCTTCTGCCTGATCAGCGCGACGGTGTCGAGACCATTCAAGCCCGGCAGGTTGTAGTCGAGGAAGATGACGTCGAACTTCTGGGTGTCGATCGCCGCCAGGGCCGAGTGCCCGTCCTCGGCTTCGACGATCTGCATGGGAAAGCGGCTCGCCGCGAGCACCTTGCGCACGATCGAGCGCATGGTCGAGCTATCGTCGACGACCAGCACGCGCATCGCCTGCCGGGCGCGCAGGCAGCTCGCGATCTGCGTTCGCGCGTCGTCGATGGTGGTGGGCATGCGCAAGCGGAAATCTGCGTGCGCCGGATGATCATGCGTGTAGGTCTGCGCCACCGCGATCAATGGCGGCGGCTTCATCGCCCGCGCGGTGGCGGCGAGCACCGGCGCATCGCTCACCATATCTTCGAGGATCATCACGTCGACATCCGCTTGATGCAGCACCGGCAGGGCTTCGCGCCCATCGGCCACATCGACGAGCTCGACCTTCTCGGCGACGACCTTGGCGGCCTTGCTCCAGAGCGATCGATGCGTCGCATCGCTGGCGACGACGAGCACGCGTACACGTCCCTGTTCCGGCATTGACCAGGCCCTGAAGGTTCGCGTTGCGGAAGAGCTACTGCAGCCACGCCGGTCATTGCGACGATCGGGGCTGAACGAATCTCATAGCCACACTGATCGAGCGACGCGCGAAAAACAAACATAAGTTACGTAAATGCGCCAGGAAGCGCCGCAGCTTCGCAATCTGCGCAAGAGCCGGCATCGCGCATGCGTACGCGCGGTTGTGAAAACGTCGCTAAATCGTTGGCACGCCAATGACATTCGCGCAAACGAGTTGGCGAATCACCGGCTTTGCTTCTTCATGCGATCCCATGGCGGCTCCAACGCTGAACTTCCGCGACCTGGTGATCGTCATCGCCGACCCGAACACCTATTTCTGTATGCTCGTGCACAGCATGCTGCGCAGCTTCGGCGCCAATAAAGTGATGGAGATCCGTGACGGCTTGCGGCTCGTGCAAGCGCTCAGCGAGCAGAAAGTGGACATCGTGCTGTGCGATGCGCATCTGCCGCCTTACGGCGGCTTGAAGCTGACGCACGCGATCCGGAACAACCGCGAGAACGAGAACCGCACGGTGCCGATCCTGCTGCTCACCGGCGACTCGCGCATGAGCACGATCAAGACCGCGCGCGACAACGGCGCCAATATGGTGCTGACCAAGCCGGTGTCGCCGACGAGCCTCTACGACCGACTCGGTTGGATTGCATTCCATCCGCGTAAGTTCGTCGACTGCCCGACTTATTTCGGTCCCGACCGCCGCTTCAAGATCGAGGGCTATCCCGGCGGCGTCGGCCGCCGCAAGGGCGACATGGCAGCCGCCGAGATCGGCGAGGCCGAGGGACCGGCGTTGTCGCAAGGCGACATCGACAGCCTGTTCAGCAACGCCAAGACCAGCAATTGACGGATATTAAGCAGCGCGGACTGCGGTGATGAACTCGTTCACCTCGGCGCGCAGCTCTTCGGCCCGCTCGTAGAGATTGCGCGCGGAGGTCAGCAGCTGATCGGCCTCCTGGCCCGTGGCGCGCGACGCCTCCTCGACGACGTCGATCGATTGCGTCACCTCACGCGCGCCGTCGGCCGCCGACTGCACATTGGCGGCGATCTCATGCGTCGCATTGCGCTGCCCGGCAACCGCATCGGCAACCGCCGAGGCGAGCCGGCTCATGTCGCTGATCGTCTCGACGATCGATTGGATTGCTTCGACCGCCTCATGGCTGGCGCTCTGGATTTCGGAGATCTGCTGCCCGATCGCCTCGGTGGCATTCGAGGTCTGCGTGGCCAGCGACTTCACCTCGCTCGCCACCACGGCGAAGCCCTTGCCGGCGTCGCCGGCGCGCGCCGCCTCGATGGTGGCGTTGAGCGCCAGCAGATTGGTCTGCTCGGCGATGTCGCGGATGAGGTCGGTGATCTTGCCCACCTCCTGTGCGCGCGTCGCCAACGCGAACACCGTGGTGTCGGTCTGCGAGGCTTTGTCCATCGCGTTGGTGGCGATCGCCTGCGACTGCGCCACCCGCTCGGCGACCTCGTCGAACGAGGCTGAAAGCTCCTCGACCGCCGCCGCCACCTCGGCGGCATTCGCGGCCGATTGCTTGGCCGCGGTCATCATCGATGACGATTTGTCGTTGGCCATGGTCGTGCTTGCGCGCATGCGCTCGGCGGTGTCCGAAAGGCCAGCCGCGGCATCGGAGAGCTTGGCGGCGAGCGAGCGTGCCTTGCCCTCAAAATCGACATTGAGCTCTTCGACGAGCTGCGTGCGCTTGAGCTTGGCCGCACGATCGGCCTCTTTTTCCGCCGCGAGGCGGGTGGATTCCATCGTACGGTCGCGGAACACACGCACCGCGGCGGCCATGGCGCCGAGCTCGTCGCGGCGGTTGGCGTCCGGGATATCGATGGTCACGGCGCCGTCGGCGAGCTCGCGCATCACCTCCGTGAGCTGCCCGATCGGACGCGCGATGCTGCGGCCGATCATCACCGCCAGGAACATGCCGACGACAATGGCCGCGAAGGACGTCAGGCTGCCGAATTGTCGCGCCGAGGCGACCGCGCTCACCATGGCGTGTACCGCGTCGACCTGCCGCGCCACCGCCGCATTCTGCACCGCGGTCGCTTCCTTGGTCATCTCGTTGCCGACGCTCTGGCGTTCCGTCGACAGCGTTCCGAACCAGGTGCTGGCCGCGATCAGCCCCTCCATCGCCTTCTTGTAGCGCGCGAATGTGTCGGGGAAAGCGTTGAGGAAGCGCTGCACGCGCTTGTTCTCGATGTGCTGATTCTTAAGCTCGTCGACGGCGTGCTGCATGGTGTCGATCGAGACCTGGACGCGGCTCGCATGCGCCGGATCGCGGGTGGAGATATAGCGGCCGGCGGCATAGCGGCTGTCGTGGAACGCTTCGAGCAGCTGCAGCGCGGTTTCGCCGGCGCGGTCGTTGTCGGCGCTGTGGGTGATGACGGTGGCGATGGCAGAGACGATATTGCCGAGCTCAGTCGCGTTGGTGAACAGATCGGAGATGTGAGCGCGCCGCGCGTCGATGGTCGAGATCATGTCGACCAGCTCTTCGCGATATTCGGATTCCAGCGCCTGCAGCCGCTGCAGGCTCGCGATCTCGAACTCATTATTGATGCGCTGCGTCGCGTGATCGAGCCGCTCGACGGCGGTGCGCGCCGCTTGCAGGTCGGAATCGTTCTCGGTCATCGCATATTGCGTGACCTTGGCCTGCACGTCGGCGATGCCGGCCGCGAACTCGCTGAACAGCGCTGTTTGCTTGGCACTGATGCTCACCGAGTCGGATTCGGTATCGACGATGGCGATGCCGTGCATGCAGATGACCGAGAGCACGACGAGCAGCGCCAACACCAGCGAGATGCCGAGCGAAATCCGCGAGCGGACCGACAGGCGGTCCGGCCGCAGGATCTCGACGACGCGGCGGAGTGCGCGTCTGGCGGAGGCCGGCATCGATCTATTTCGCCTGTCTGATCTTGTCGATGATGTCCTGGCCGTAGAGCTTGGCGAATGTCGGCCCGGCGGCAGACACCGCATCCGCGAACTTGGCGCGATCGATGTCGGTGACGACCTGCATGCCCTCTTTGGCGAGCTGCGCCACGCCCTTCGCCTCGGCAGCGGCGGCGAACTTGCGCGACTCGATGCCGGCGAGCCTCGCCGCCTCGACGAAGGCCGCCTTGTCCTCGGCGGAGAGCTCGTCGAACACGTCGGGCGACATCACGATGACCGCGGGATCGTAAACGTGGCCGGTGAGACTCAGATATTTCTGCACCTGATAGAATTTCGAGGCGAGAATGGTGGCGATCGGATTTTCCTGGCCGTCGAACTGACCGGACTGCAGGGCTCCGTAGAGTTGCGGGAAAGCCAGCGGGCTCACGTCGGCGCCGAGCGCCTTGAAGCCGGCGAGCATCACGTCGGACTGCGGCAGACGCAGCTTCAGCCCCTTGAGGTCCGCCGGGGTGCGCACCTCATGCTTCGAGTTGGTGAGATGGCGCATCCCGTTCTCACCCCAGGCGAGCGCGACGAATCCCTTCTGCTTGAATTTTTCGAGATAGGATTTGCCGATCGGCCCGTCGAGCACCGAGTGCGCATGCGCGAGGTCGCGGAACAGGAACGGGATATTGAATACGCCCACTTCCGGAAGGAAGTTCGGCAGCGGCGCGCCGGTGATGAAGGCGAGGTCGACGGTGCCGAGCTGCACCGCCTTCATCATCTCGACTTCGCCGCCCAGCGCCGCGTTGGGAAAGCCCTCGATGTGGATGCGGCCTTTGGTGCGCTCGACAATCTCCTTGGCGAAGACCGCGGCACCGGCGCCAAGCTGGGAATCCGGCGCGAGGATGTAACCGAATTTGAGCTGTCGGACGGATTGGGCCGTAGCCGGCGCACACAGCGCCGCGCCGAGACAGCCGGCCATGACGGCCAGCCGGACAAGTCCATAGCGCATGCGTTTCCCCTCTCGGCGCCCCCTGTCATGGGACGTTAACCGATTGTTGGTTAACGCACCCTTTTGCCGGGGTTATGGATCCGGCACTGGGGCTTCTAGGCCGAGACCGAAGCGCGAACGCTGCCTTCGTGCCGCGAACAGGAGTTGCGGGGCTTAAGCGCGCTCAACCCTTGGCCGTGCCGCGGGGCAGGTGGCGGCGACGCGCTCGGCGGCGATGGTCGAATCAGCAAGCCGCAGCCAACGCTGCTGGATGTCGAGATAGGTGCGCCGGGCGAAGGGATCGGCGGTCAGCGCGGCGCGCTCGCCGCACTGGCGCGCCTCCTCGCGGCAGGCCGCAAAGTCGCGAGTGTCTTGTGTCATCACCACCCTTCGTGGCCGCCGGCAGAGGCGCTGCGGCCGTTCGATTTGCAGATCGACGGACAGACAGACCGAAGCGAAAATGCAGGGGCGCGCTACAGGACGAAACGAATGGCGAGATACATTCCGCCATAGAGCGCGACGACGACGGCAGCCCAGGTCAAGGCCGAGAATGCGGCCATCATGACTTCGCGGCGCTCTGAAATCATATGCGTGGAGGGTCCCCGGGCGATTCGCCGCCCAGTTTGAATCAACGCCGCGCCAGGCGCCAATAAACATCCGATAAAATCGATAGATTGCACCGCGGATCAGGGTACCGCGGCCGAAGGCCGGGCACCGGGACTGGCGCGAGGCGTTAAGCTCCCCGGAGATTGCACAAGGGACGCCGATGTTCCGCCGCACCTTCATAACGTTTGTGCTCGCCCTCGCCCTGACCGGTAGGAGCGGCACGCCCTTTGCTCTGGCCCAGCAACTGGAGGGCGTGCTGAGCTATCACAACGCTCCCGACCGCAGCGGGCATTTCATCGTTCCCGGTCTCACGGCGGAGCGAGCGCGCGGGTTGCATCTTGATACAGGCTTCCACGCGCAGGTCTCAGGCCATGTCTATGCACAGCCGCTTTTTTGGCGCGGCGGCGGCGCGTCCGCCGGGATGCTGCTGGTCGCGACCGAAGACAACATCGTGCATGCGCTCGACGGCGGCGATGGTCACGAGCTGTGGCGGCGCACGCTCGGGCCGCCGGTCGCACGCGCGGCGCTCGGCTGCGGCAACATCTCGCCGCTCGGCATCACCGGCACGCCGGTGATCGATGCGGCACATGAAACGCTCTATGTCAGTGCCGCGGTGAACGAGGAAGGCCGCGTGCATCACCGCGTGTTCGCGCTGTCGCTCAAGGACGGCGCCGTGCAGCCGGGCTGGCCGGTCGACGTCGCCGCAGCGCTGCGCGCGCATGTGCAGACGTTCAATGCTCGCGATCAGAACCAGCGCGGCGCGCTCACGATCCTCGACGGCACGCTCTACGTGCCGTTCGGCGGGCATTTCGGCGACTGCGGCGATTATCACGGCTGGGTCGTCGGCATTTCGCTCGGCGACCCGCGCAGCGTGTCGAGCTTCGTAACGCGAGGACGCGGCGGCGGCATCTGGGCGCCGGGCGGCATCGCCAGCGCCGACGGCGCGCTGTTCGTCGCCACAGGCAACACCTTCGGCGCGTCGCGCTGGAGCGATGGCGAGGCCGTGTTTCGCGTGCCGCGCGCTCTCAAGCACTCGAACGAGACACGGGACTTTTTTGCACCGCCGGACTGGCGCGCGCTGGACGAGCGCGACGCGGATCTTGGCGGCAGCAATCCGCTGCCGCTCGCAGTGCCGGATGCAAGCGGCACGCGGCCACTGCTCCTGGCGCTCGGCAAGGACAGCCGCGCTTATGTGCTTGACCGCAACAATCTCGGCGGCATCGGCGGCAGCCTGATAGCGGAGACCGTGTCCATCGGGCCGATCCGCACCGCGCCGGCAACCTATCGCATCGGCAGTGCCATTTACGTGGCGTTCCAGGGTCGCGGCGCGCACTGCCCGAGCGGCTCCGCGGGTGGGGGCCTCACCGTGCTCAAGTTGACCGCTGGGTCGTCGCCGAGCCTGACCACCGCCTGGTGCGGCGCGTTGCGCGGTGCCGGCTCGCCGATCGTCACGACCACCGACGGAGGAGCCAATCCGATTGTCTGGATCCTCGGTGCCGAAGGCGACGAACGTCTGCACGGCTTCAACGGGGAGACCGGCGATGTCGTTTTCAACGGCCGCTCGCGCGCGGAGACGATGACGGGGCTGCGCCATTTCCAGACTTTGATCGCGACGGACAGCAGGCTCTATGTCGCCGCCGATGGACGCGTCTATGCCTTCGCGTTTTGAGCACGTGAAAAAGGCGCTGCCCCAGCCACGCACAGAAAAGCTGGCCTGCGACCTCCGCATAGCGTCCTGCGCGCGCTCGCCGTTTCTCTCAATGGAAACGGGCGCAGCGGCGACGGACGGCATGAGCGAGACGCCGGGACATGGATACCGCGAACGCGCGAGGCACTGTGAACGACTCGCCTCCGAAAGCTCCGATCCGGACGTGAAGCAGCGTTTTCTCGAGTTCGCCGCGCGATGGCATGAACTCGCGGACGCCTATCAGGCGGACGAAGAGGAGTAGCGGGCCCGCATCCAGCTTCGTGTCAAACGATCAATGAGAAGACTTTGCGCCTGAGGCCCGTGCGGTATAATCGCCGCGGCTGAGTGGGGTTGGAATGCAGTACAGGCGTATCGTCGTTGATCGCAAAGTGTGCGCGGTCGCCGCTCTTTTCCTGGTGTGGTCGCTTGGTCTGTGTGCGTGGTACCTGCACGCAGCGCAATGAAGCGCCGCTGCCGCGGAGCGACCTATTTGTGCATCTTTATTTGCGCATCTGTTGATCGTTGAACTCGGTGATCAGGGCCGCGAGGTCGATCGCCGATGAAGCGGTCTCGCCAGCCATATCGAGCCATTTTTGCGCGATCGCGATCAGGTTGGTGCGTGCTGTCGGATCTTTGGTCCGCGCGGCGCGCTCCAGACATTCGGCAGCGGCAAGCCGATACCGTTGCTCTTGTTCGTTATGCATTGCTCGCTGGGTTTTACGCAGGCGTTACACACGTCATTTGACACAAAATGGAGATAAGGCGGATTCGTTCCGGCGCCGCGCCAAAAGAACTCGTCATGGTTTAGCGCCGGTGTCAGGGGCCGCCTGACCGGTGGGATCCGCCTGACCGGCGGTAATCGCGTCCATGACCGTTTGCACGGATCGGAAATCAGGGCGGTTCGCGATCGCGCGATCGACACTTGCCGGTTCAGGTCTTGAACGTCGCCATGATCGCCGAGCGCAATTCCGGCGTGATCTCCGGCAGCACGCCGAACCACGCCTCGAAGGCGGGACGCGCCTGATGCAGCAGCATGCCGAGACCGTTGATAGTGGTGTTGCCGCGCGTGCGCGCCGCGGCCAGGAACGGCGTCTCCGGCGGGACATAGATGAGATCGGAGACCAGCGTGCGCTTGCTCAATCTGTCGAGCGAGATCTCGAGCGGCGGCTTGCCGATCATGCCCTGGTTGGTGGCGTTGGTGAGCAGCGCCACGTCCGCGATGGCGTCGCCGCGCTTGTCCCAAGCGATCGGCTTGACCACGGCGCCGAACTCCTTGGCGAACTGCTCGGCCTTCTCTAGCGTACGATTGATGACGCGGATCTCGGTGGCACCTCGCTCGATCATGGCAACGACGACGGCACGCGACGCGCCGCCGGCGCCGAGGATCGCGATCGGGCCGTCGCTCGGCTTCCATGTGGGCGCCACTTCCTGGACGCTCGCCACATAGCCACTACCGTCATTATTGGTGCCCCGCAGCTTGCCGTCGGCGCCGACGACGATGCAGTTGACCGCGCCGATGCGTTTCGCCGTGTCGGTCAAGGTGTCGACCATGGTCATGGCGTACTGCTTGTGCGGCATGGTGAGGTTGCAACCGCGGAAGCCGAGCGCGACGAGCCCGCGGATCGCGTCGGCGAGCCGCTCCGGCTGCACCGCCAAGGGCACGTAGCGGCCGTTGAGCTTGTACTTCTCGATCCAATAGTTGTGCAGGACCGGCGAGCGCGACTGCGCGATCGGCCACCCCATCACGCCGGCCAGAATGAAATCTCCGCTCATTATCTTATCTCTTCTCTCTCACGCGACTGCGCGCGTTATGACGCGAACTTGAATAGCCGCTTGGGCGTGTCCCAGAACAGCTTGCGCCGGTCGGCCTCCTGCGGAAACAGGCGGCCGATGAGCTCGATCAGCGGCCCAAGATCCTGCCGCTCCGGCGCGCGCAGATAAGGCCAATCCGACGCCCAGACGCAATGGTCAAGCGTGAAGGCCTCGACCGCCGCGCGGATGAACGACCAGCAGTCCTCGAAGGGATAAGACATCTGCGCATATTTCGCGTAGCCGGAAATCTTCATCGCCACGCGGCCGGTCTCGGCGAGCCGCAGCATGGCCGCGAAAGCCGGCTGCGCCAGCCCGGCGGACGGGGTCGGACGGCCGAGATGGTCGATGAGGACCTTGACCGGAATTTTTTCGATCCAGGGCGCATACATCAGGAACTGGTCGTGCTCGACCTGTAGATTGAAGAACATGTCGAGATCGGCGAGCCGCTGCATCAGGCCGTCGGCGTGGCTGTAATAGTCGTTACCGTGGAAGGTGGGGTTGATCGCAACGCCGACCACGCCCCGCGCCTGTAAGGCCTTCAGCGCGGCAAGATCGGCATCGAGATCGACAATGGCGATGCCCTTGAAGCGCCCCTCGCCCTTGGCAATGGCATCGAGCATGCAGGAGTTGTCGGGGCCGTAGCCGGAGTTCGGCTGTACCAGCAACGTGTGCCGGATGCCGTAGGTTTTCATCACCTGGCGCAGTTGCACGGTGGTGCCGATCTCCTGGCCGATCGGCTTGTAGGCAATGTCCTTGCCGTAAGGAAAATTCGCCGGATCGAGCACATGCGCGTGGGTGTCGATTTTCGGCTCGTCAAAGATATGCATGCAAATTCCTATGGTCGGGCAGCACCATTATCACGTCCCCGAGACGATGCTATCGCCGGCCAGCGCCGCAAATCCTGGCCAAGCCGTTATTCGCTGCACCGGAGTCATTGCTCATTGCGTGTGCGTTTCCGCACTGCATTACGCGATTTTTATGCGTAGCCTGGGCATAAGCTGTAACAAGATTTTAGCGAGAGTCCGGTAATATCTGACGCAGCATTCCGCGATTCTAACTTCACATTTCAGCAATGGAGATTGACGTGCGACTGTTTTTGATTGCGGCCTTGTCGACCCTCTTGTTTGCCGCCGCTCCCACCCGCGCCGAAGACAGCACGCTGCCGAGTGCTGCGCTGCAGGAAGCGCTGATCAAGACCAGCATGCTGACGCTGAACGACGCGAACCTGACCAAGAATTATACCGTGCTGTACGCCCAACTGGCCAAGGCATGGCGCGATGAAACGTCGGCGGACAAGCTGAAAGAGATCTTCAAGCCCTTCGCCGATGCACAAATCAACTACGCCATGATCGTCGCGATGCCGCCGGTTACCGAAGCGGTCAAGGTCGATGACGGCGGTGCGCTACGCATCAGCGGATATTTCAAGACCGAGCCGAATCGCGTCCACTATGATCTCGCCTTCGTGCAATCCGAAGGCACGTGGAAGCCGATCAAGCTCAGCATCAATATCCGCGCGCCCTGACGCGCATTGCGCGTCGCCTGCGGCATCCCGATACATCTAATGATGGAGATCAACGTGCGATTGTCCCTGCTCGCGGCCTTTGCCGGCCTGCTGCTCACGACGGCTCCGGGGCGAGCGGAGAACACGCTACCGCCGGTGTTCGCCCAACAACAGCTCGTCAAAGCAACGATGCTGACCTTCAACGATGCCAACATGACCGGCAATTACAGCGTCCTGCATGCGCGGATGGGCAAGGCGGCTCGCGATACATTCAGCGAGGCGCAGATGCAGCAGACGTTCAAGGTGTTCGCAGACCCGCGAAGGAACCTGATGTTCACCGCCGTGATGACGCCGGTCATCAACACGGCAAAGATCGACGAGAGCGGCGTCCTGCACCTCGCCGGCTATTTCGAAGGCAAGCCGCGCAACCTCAATTTCGAGTTCAACTTTGCCATGTCGGAGAATGAGTGGAAGCCGGTCCTGATCGGCGTCAACAGCAAACTCCCTGGCGAGTGATCGTCGCTTTGACCTGCGGAGCCTGAGGTTCTATTCAGACCTCACGATGCGACAAAGCAACATGCGGCGCTGGCGCGTGAGCGCCTGGGCTTTCTTTCTTTTCGTCTCGGCCGTGGCCCCGGCGCAAGCCCAAAGCTATCCCGACCGGCCGATCAAATTCATCGTCGGCTTCGGCAGCGGGGGGCCGACCGACATCGTGGCGCGCGTGCTCGCCGATCAGCTCAGTGGCATCCTCAAACAGAAGGTGATCGTCGAGAACAAGCCCGGCGCATCCGGCAATCTCGCGACGCAGGCGGTGGCGAGCGCGGAGGCGGACGGCGGCACCTACCTCATCGGCGCCTCCCCGATCGCGATCAATGCGACGCTCTATCCGGATTTCCCGGTGAAGGTCGGCAAGGACATCGTCCCAGTGGCGCCGATCGGCGCCAACGACAATGTGCTGGTGGTGCAGCCATCGCTCGGCGTCAAGGACGTCGCCTCCTTCGTGCGGCTGGCGACGCAGCGTCCCGGCGCTCTCACCTATGCGGCGCTCGGCGTCGGCTCCTCCTCGCATCTCGCCGGCGTCGCTTTCGACATGCGCGCAGGAACGAAAATGGTGCCTGCGATGTATCGTAGCGGCGGCGAAGCATTGAAGGACCTGCTCGGCGGCCAGGTGCAGGCCTGGTTCGCGCCGATCCCCTCGGTGCGCGCGCAGATCCGCGCCGGCACGCTCGTCGCCATCGCCACCACCGGGCCGTCGAGGTCCACTTGGCTGCCGGAGGTGCCGACCTTCGTGGAGAGCGGATTTGCCGGCTATGACGTGCGGCTTTGGGTCGGCCTGTTCGCCCCGGCCGGCGTGCCTTCCGATCGTCTCAAGATCATCGAAGACGCCGTAGTGCGTTCGATGGCCTCGCCGGAGATGCGGCACACGCTCGAGACGCAGAGCATCACGCCGCTGGCTATGCGCCAGGCTGAGTTCGCGCGCTTCGTCGTCAATGAGATCGTGCGCTGGAAGGGCATCGTCGAGACACTGAAGCCGTGACGCGGCCTGGCTACGATGCCTTGGCGAGCTCATTGCGCAACTGATCGCGCAGGATCTTACCGCCGGCATTGCGCGGAATGGCATCAACGACGCGAATGACCGACGGCGTCCCGAGCATCGGCTCGGCGAAGCAGCGCTTCATCACGTTGGCGATATTGATCGACGGCTCGGCGACGATCGCCGCCCAGACCTGCGGCAGCGCCGACTTGATGTCGACGGTGAACACGGCGGCATCGCGGACACCCTCACACTGCAGCAGGATCTGCTCGAAGCGGTCCGGCGAGATCTTGTTGCCGCCGATATTGATGAGCTCGGTGGAGCGCCCGCTGACGATCAGCATGCCGTTGTTGAGCACGCGCCCGTAGTCGCCCGGATCGAACCATTCCGGCGACACTACCTCGCGCATGCTGGGCGTGAACACCGGCGCCATGCCCAATGTGCGCTGACGAATGTGACCGTCGCGCCCGGTCGGCAGCTTGCGTCCATTGTCGTCATAGGTTTCGACCGACGCCCAGGGCACGACAAAGCCGGCGGCGCCTTCTCCGCGCGCGGCACCAAGCCGCTCGACCGGCGCCAGCGCCACCGTGCCGGCTTCCGTGGAAGCATAGGTGCCGGTGATTTCGGTCGGCAGGCGCGCTCGCGCGCGCTGCAGGAGCACATCGGAGATCAGCGCGCCGCCGGCCTGAATCTCGCGCAGGCCGGGAAGCCGGTCGTTGCTCTGCTCGAGCACGTCGAGCATGTTGCTCAACTGATAGACCGAAATGATCGCGAGGTCGGCCTTGTAGGAGGTGATCACCGGGATCGATGTCGCCGCGTTGTCGGAGAAGCAAACCATCTTGCCGAAGGTGAGCGCGGAAAAGCTGATGGCGAAGCCGAACTGCGATCGCAGTTGCGGTCCGCAGAAGATGCGCTCGCTCGCTGCGAAGCGCCCGCGGAAGGCGTAAGTGGTGAGCCGGTGCCAGAGGATTTCCGGGCTCAACGCGATCGGTTTCGGCCGCCCGGTCGTGCCCGAGGAGAAGGCGATACGGCAGAGCTCATGTGCAGCGAATGCGCGCTCACCGCGGTCGGCAGTGGCGCGCAGCGAGAACCATTGCGGATCGACGAGGATGCCGCCGGCGCCCGCGGGCAACGGCGTCGCGGCGTCGTGGAGAACGGCGGCAAGCGTGCCTTGCGGCAGCACATCGAGCTCGTCCGGTGCAATCGAGACCGAGACCACGCCGAGACGATAGAGCGCGGCGATGATGCAGATGTGCCAGACCGGATCGTTGAGGATCAGCCCGACGATCGCGCCGGGCCGCAGCCCGGCTCGCTCGCAGGCGGCGGTCGCGGAATAGATCGCTTCGGCGAGTTGCGCGTAAGTGAGCAGGCCACTCTCCAGCCCGAGCGCCGGATCGTTCGGGGCACGCGAGGCATGAAAGAGAATGGCGTCCACGAAGGACGGGATGTTTTGCGAGATTGAGGAGTGCGGCTCAGCCATGACGTCACTCATAAAGCAAATGGCCCGGCAGCGTCAGCCGGGCCACGTCCGGAATTGCGGCCGCCAATCAGTGGAACAGATAATTGAGTCCAAAGCGCGCGACGACGCCGGTGATCTTGTCGGTGGCGCCGAACGCGTAGGCGGTGGTGCCCAAATTGGTTTTCGAGACCAAGTTCGCCGTCCCTAGATCGTAGTAGAGCGCCTCGGCCCTGACCGTCCAGTTGCTGCGGGCAAACCGATATTCCCATCCCCCGCCGACGGCATAGCCGGTCCGCCATCCGGCATCGGCGAAGCTGTAAGGGCCGCTACCGAAGAGAGTCACCGCCGGCTGAATCGAATGGCGGGTCTTGGCGACAGCCAATCCGCCGGTGGCGTAAATCAGGCTGCTGTCGAAGGCATAACCGATGCGGCCGCGCAGGGTGCTGAGCGACTCGATGCCCGAGTTGATGGTCCAGGTGCCAGCACCGCCGAAGAGGGTGAACGGGCCTGTCGTCGACTTGCGTGCGCTGGAGAAGTCGAAATCGGCCTCGAGGCCGTAGACCACCGATCCGGTCTGGAAGTTGTATCCAAACTGGATGCCGCCGATGACGCCGGTAGCCGTCGACGAATTCGTGCCGCCGCAATTATTGGCGAAGCAGTAATTGAGGAAGCCCCCGAGAGCCGGATTGGTCCCGGTGACTCGCGCTTGATCGGAGTTGAGGCCGAAGTTCAGGCCGGCATAGAAGCCCGCCCAGGTCGGCGCGTAGGTGGTCGGAGTGTTCCGGTTGACCGGCTGCGCGTCCGCGCCCGGCAGCCCGAGCGGAATGAGCCCAAGCGGCGACAGCAACAACGGCCTGTAATCCAGGGACATCGCGACCGATCTTGAGGGGGAACACACGCCCGCGGCCTTACCCCCAACACCGGCCCGGGCACCAATAATCTTGCGATGTCATATTAGAATCTTGGGGCTCCAGGTGACAACCGGGTGTCGCGCCTTCCACAGCGGCGCGGTCAGACGCCGCAAGGCGTTGCCGGAAAAGCACAATTTCAGCCCTTCCGCACGCGCCAAAGCCTCAGATTCCACCGCTTTCCCGCCGATAGAGCGGCACATGCAGCGTGAAAGTGGCGCCGGCCCCCGGCGTGCTTTCGACGGTGAGCCGTCCGCCGTGGCGATTCATAATGTGCTTGACCAGCGCCAGCCCCAGGCCCGTGCCGCCCTGGGCGCGACTGTCAACAACGTCGACGCGATAGAAGCGTTCGGTAAGCCGCGGTAGATGCTCCGGCGCGATGCCGGGACCATAATCGCGCACGTCGATGCGCACCTCCTCACCGCCGTCGAGCGCTTCGGCCTTGCGCAGCACGATATCGACGCGCTTGCCTGAGGCGCCGTATTTGAGCGCGTTCTCGGCAAGGTTCTCCAGCGCGCGGATGAGCTCGTCGCGATCCCCGAGCACGCCGATCGGCTCGACCGGCGCTTCGATGTGGATATCGACGCTGCGATCGCGCGCCAGCATCTGCAGGCCGTCGACGACTTGGCGCACGATCGGCGCGAGATCGACCTGCGTCTGCGGGCGCAGATGCGCATTGAGCTCGATGCGCGAGAGCGACAGCAGATCGTCGATCAGCCGCGCCATGCGGGTGGCCTGCGCCTGCATGATGGCGAGGAATTTCTCCCGCGCCGCCGCGTCGTCGCGCGCCGAGCCCTGCAGCGTCTCGATGAAGCCGAGCAGCGCGGCAAGCGGCGTGCGCAGCTCGTGGCTGGCATTGGCGATGAAGTCGGCGCGCATCTCCTCGACGCGGCGCAGCGGCGTGAGATCGTTGAACGTCATCAGCAGCAGGTCGGGCCGGTTGGCGCTGTCGGCCAGCGTCACCGGGGTGACGAAGGCCTCGAACCAGCGGTCGAGCGGCACGCGCTCGAAGAATTCGACCCGCTGCGGCTGGCGCGTTTTTACGGCGCGACGGATGGCATCGACCAGCTCGGGCATGCGTAGCGCGATCAGCGCGATATCGCCGCGGCGTAGCGCCGGCGCGAGCGCACTCGCCGGCGCATTGAGAGCAAGCACGCGACCGTCGCCATCGAGCGCGATGGCCGGATTGGGAAAGGCATCGATGACGAGGTCGAGCAGTGCGGGATCGGCCACGTCCGCCGATCCGGCCGCTTTCTGCAGCGAGTCATCGGCCACATCCGACATTCCGGTGAACCGCTGCCATGCGGCCAGCACGCGCTCTGACCAGTGCGCCGGCTTGTCGCCGCCCTCGTCGCTGCTTGCCATTGCTGCAGCCCCGCCCCGTTAATGTACGTCGGACTTGTCGCCTACGACCTCGGTCTTCAACGGCGCCGTGGTGTCGACGGGCTGCGGCTTCGGCAGCGGCGCACCGGCACGCATGCTGATGATGAGCTCGCGCGTGCCGAGGATCACCAGCGAGATCACAAACGGCGTGATGTAATAGAGCACGCGGAACAGGAGCAGCCCGGCGACCACGTCCTCCTTGTCGAATTGCCACAGCGCGATCAGCATCGCGGCATCGAACACGCCTAAGCCGCCCGGAGCGTGGCTGGCGAAGCCAAGCATGGTGGCGCAAACGAAGATCACCGCGATCGGAACGAAGCCGATATTCGGTTCGCTGGGGAGCAGCATGTACATGGCGAGCGCGCAGCAGGCGAGATCGAGGATGCCGATTCCCATCTGCAGCAGCGTGAACGGGCCGGACGGCAGCGTCACTGTCCATTCGCCACGGCCAAGCAGGCGCTTGCCGGCCCAGGCCCAGCCGATATAGGAGGCGAGCACCGCGAGGATGACGAGCGCGATGATCCGGTTGATCCACGGCGGAAGCTGGTCGATGGCGGTTGCCGCAGACGGCGCATAAGTGACGCCGAGGCCGAGCATCGCGGCGTTGCCGAGCCAGAAGGTCAGGCCGGCAAGAAAGCAGATCTTCGCGACGTCGACCGCGGTGAGGCCCGACGCGGAATAGATGCGATAGCGCACCGCGCCGCCGCTGAACACGCTGAACCCGATATTGTGACCGACCGAATAGCTGGTGAAGGCGGACAGCGCGGCAATGCGGTATGGGATCTCGCGGCGGCCGAGGGTGCGCAGCGCGAACAGGTCATAGAAGGTAAGCGTGAAATAGCCGGCGGCGACGAAGAGGCCGGCGCCGAGGAAGTCGCTCCATTGCGTGCTCCGCACCGCCGCGACCACCTCGTCGACCTTGATGCCGCGCAAAATGTTCACCAGCACCACGACGGCAATGGCGATGAGCGTCAGGCTCAGCGCAACGCCGATGCGATTCCAGCCGACCTTTTCCTGGAAGAAGCGCGCCACCGCACGCAGTGAATCGACCATTCCCCACTCCGGATCGGCGTTAACGGCCGAGCCTTTTGACGTTCCCCAAACCGCGCTTTGAGTTAGCAGAACTCCCCACCAGGTGCGAGGCGAAACGGTCCACGCCCGCTGCCCATGCGCCCAGGCATTTGCTAGATTTCTCAACAAATACCAGTGCCCCGAACCCAGACCACTGGCCGTGACCAAGAGCCGCGCAGCAACGGAGGAACCCCATGGCCCCAATCGATCAAATCGCGCGCCGTAGCGTGCTGAAGGCTGCCGGCCTGGGTGCAGGCGCCGGCCTTTTATCCGGCCTTGTCTCTCGGGCGCAGGCGCAGAATGCGGCGCCGGCGGGGATCTGGAGCGGCGAATACTGGGCGAAGAAGGGCGACGTGCCGCTTTACATGTTCCGCAAACGGATGGGCGCGCCCAAGCCGGGCGACGCGCCGCGCCCGATGCTGTTTCTGGTGCACGGCTCCTCGGTGACCTGGCGTCTGTTCGACCTGGCGACACCCGGCCTCGGCGACTATTCGATGATGAACAAGTTCGCCGAATGGGGCTTCGACGTCTGGACCATGGATCACGAGAATTACGGTCGCTCCGGACGCACCAGCGGCAACTCGGATATCGCCAGCGGCGCGCAGGACCTCAAAGCTGCGATGGCGGTCGTGACGCGCGAGACCGGGCAGACGAAAGCGCATTTCATGGGCGAATCCTCTGGGGCGCTGCGCGCCTGCCTCTATGCGCAGATCGAGCCGGAGCATGTCGATCGCCTGGCGCTAGCGGCCTTCACCTACAAAGGCACCGCCTCGCCAACGTTGAAGAAGCGCGCCGAGCAGCTCGACTATTACCGCACGCACAACATGCGCAAGCGCGACCGTGCGATGATCGAGAGCATCTTCACCCGCGACAAGCCGGGCACCACCGATCCGCGTGTCGGCAGCGTGCTCGCCGATGTCGAGCTGAAATTCGGTGATCAGGTACCGACCGGCACCTATCTCGACATGACGGCCAATCTACCGGTCAACGATCCGCTCAAGGTGCACGCCCCGGTGCTGCTCATTCGCGGCGAATATGACGGGATTGCGACCGTAGAGGATCTGTTCGACTTCTACCGGCAGCTGCCGAATGGCGACAAGCAGCTCGTCGTGCTGCCGCAGACCGCGCATTCGGTGGCCATGGCGAAGAACCGCCATCTGTTCTGGCACGCGGTGCGGGAATTCCTCACCATGCCGGCCCCGGTGATGATTTCGGGGTAAGGCGCGTCCGCGCCTAACCCAACTCGCCGCCGACAAAGAACTCGCGCAGCGCGGCTGTTGTCTCCTCCGGCGCTTCCTCAGAAAGATAATGGCCGCAAGGCAGCGCCTTGGCGCCGCGGATGTCGGTGGCGTAGCGCGGCCAGATCTCCATCGGCTTGTGGTTGCGACCGACGCCACCGGTGGCGCCCCAGAGGATCAGGCTCGGGATGGTGAGCCTTTTCCCCGCGTCGTAGTCCTTCGTGTCCATCTCGAGATCGACGCCGTGGGTCGCGCGATAATCCTCGCACATGGCGTGGATCGTCGCCGGATTGCGGAAGCAGCGCTTATATTCCTCCAGCGCCTCGGCGCCGAAGAAGCTCAGCCCCTGCTTGGTCTTCGACAGCTTCTTGGTGATGAAGAAATCCGGATCGGCGCCCATCAGACGCTCCGGGAAGTCGTAGGGCTGGATCATGAAGAACCAATGCCAGGAGAAAGTTCCCCAGGAGCGCGTGACATTATTTAAAAGATAGTGCTGCGGCAGGATGTCGAGGATCGCCGCGCGCGCCACCTTATCCGGATGGTCGAGACCCATGCGATGCAGCACGCGGGCGCCGCGGTCGTGGCCCGCGGCGTAGAAGCGCGGAAAGCCGAGCGCCGCCATGACCTCAACCTGGTCCTGCGCCATGCTGCGGAAAGAATAACCGGAGTGGTCGTCGCCGCCTGGCGGCTTCTCGGAATCCCCATAGCCGCGCAGGTCCGTGGCCACCACGGTGAACTCCCTGGCCAGCGTCGGCGCCATCTTATGCCAGGAAGCGTGGGTGAACGGATTGCCGTGCATGAGGAGGAGTGGCGGCCCGCTGCCGCCGACCACGGTGACGATGCGCGCGCCCGAGGTCTTGATCTCGCTGCGCTTGAATCCTTCGAACATGGTCCCTCCCCCATCGGCGTCGTGCCGACACCCGTGCGGTAATCTAGCAAACCACGCCTCCTTGTCTGCGCTATAGTGCCCATCGGCATCGCAGGACAGCCATGTACAGCGCCAGCATCGGAGCGACCCGCTACCGCTTCGCCGACCTCAAGGATCTGCTCGCCAAGGCGACGCCGGCGCGCAGCGGCGATGCGCTGGCCGGCATCGCGGCGGAGAGCGAAGAGCAGCGCGTCGCCGCGCAAGTTGCGCTCGCTGACCTGCCGCTCTCGGCGCTGATCGAGAGCCCGGTCGTCCCCTATGAGACCGACGATGTCACGCGGCTCATCATCGACAGCCACGACCGCAAGGCTTTCGCGGGCATCGCCGCGCTGACGGTCGGCGGCCTGCGCGACTGGCTTCTCTCCGACGAGGCGACGCCGGAGAGGCTGGCCGCGCTCGCGCCTGGCGTCACGCCGGAAATGGCAGCGGCGGTGAGCAAGCTCTGCCGCATCCAGGACCTGATGCTGATCGCCGCCAAATGCCGCGTGGTCACGCGCTTTCGCAACACCATCGGGCTTCCGGGTCGGCTCTCGGTAAGGCTGCAGCCCAACCATCCGAGCGACGACGCGCGCGGCATCGCCGCGAGCATCCTCGACGGGCTTTTGCTCGGCTCAGGCGACGCAGTGATCGGCATCAATCCGGCGACCGACAGCCCGGACCGCGCGCACGATCTGCTCGCGATGCTCGAAGAGATCCGGACCAAGCTCGAGGTACCGACGCAAAGCTGCGTGCTCGCGCATGTGACCACCACGCTCGAGCTGATGCGGCGCGGTGCACCGGTCGACCTCGTATTCCAGTCGATCGCCGGCACCGAAGCCGCCAATAAGAGCTTCGGCATCACGCTGGCAATGCTGACGGAAGCGCGCGACGCGGCGCTCGCGCTCAAGCGCGGCACCCTCGGCGACAACGTCATGTATTTCGAAACCGGCCAGGGCAGCGCGCTTTCGGCGAATGCGCATCACGGCGTCGACCAGCAGACGCTGGAGGCACGCGCCTATGCGGTGGCGCGGCATTTCAAGCCGCTCCTGGTCAACACCGTGGTCGGCTTCATCGGGCCGGAATATCTGTTCGACGGCAAGCAGATCACCCGCGCCGGCCTCGAGGATCATTTCTGCGGCAAGCTCATGGGCGTGCCGATGGGCGTCGACGTCTGCTACACCAATCACGCGGAGGTCGACCAGGACGACATGGACGTGCTGCTGACGTTGCTCACCGCGAGCGGCGTCAACTTCGTCATGGGCGTGCCGGGCGCTGACGACATCATGCTCGGCTATCAAAGCACCTCGTTCCACGACGCGCTGGCGATGCGCGAGCTGCTCGGACGCCGTCCGGCGCCCGAGTTCGAGGCGTGGCTCACGCGGCAGGGCTTGATGGACAAAGAGAGCCGTGTGCGGCCGCTCACTTTACCCGAGCGCTTCCAGGCGCTCCTTCCCGCATGAGCAAGAAGCGTCCGCCCGCGCCATGTCACGATGCGGCCGACCCCTGGTCGCGGATGCGCCAATTCACCGCCGCACGCATTGGGCTTCCTCGCGCCGGCGCCTCGCTGGCGACGCCGCCACTGCTCGAATTCCGTCTCGCGCATGCCCGCGCCCGTGACGCCGTGCGCGAGATGCTCGATGAGGCGCGGCTTGCTGAAGAGCTCAAGCCGCTCGGCCTGCCGCTCCTCCCGCTCGCCAGCGCGGTGAAGGACCGCATGCAATATCTGATGCGTCCCGATCTTGGCCGTGCGCTGGACGAGGCATCGGTCGAAACTCTGCGCAAACAGGCCCGCGAGTCTTACGACATCGCCTTCGTGGTCACCGATGGATTGTCAGCGCGGGCGGTGCAAAGCCATGCAACGCCGCTGTTGGCGCAGGTCGTCTCGGTGTTGCGCAAGGAGAACTGGCGTCTCGCACCGCTGAGCATCGTGCGGCAAGGGCGCGTGGCGATCGGCGATGCAGTGGCAAGCGGCCTCGGGGCGCCATCAGCCGCGGTGCTGATCGGCGAGCGACCCGGCCTCTCCTCGCCCGACAGCCTTGGCGTCTATCTCACCTGGGCGCCAGGACCGGCAAGCACCGACGCCGACCGCAACTGCATCTCCAACATACGTCCCGACGGCATGCCCGCCGAGGAGGCCGCGTTCAAGCTGCTGCATCTCATCCGCGCCATGCGCGCACGTAAGATCTCTGGCGTGGCGCTGAAGGACGACTCCGATCGCGCTCGCCTCGGCTCCTCGCTTGATCCCCATCAAGTGCCTGGCGGCAAACCGACATAAAATCGAACCGCCATGATCTGCGCGCTATTCGCTGACATCCATGCCAATCGCGAGGCGTTGACGGCGTGCCTGACGGATGCCGCGCGCCGCGGTGCGGAGCGCTACATCCTTCTCGGCGATCTCGTCGGCTATGGCGCCGATCCGGAATGGGTAGTCGACCAGTCGATGCAGCTCATCGCGAAGGGCGCGCTCGCCGTGCGCGGCAATCACGACGCCGCCGCGAGCGGCGATCCGCAGCCGATGAACGAGGTCGCGCAGGCCGCGATCCAATGGACCATCCCGCGGTTGGACACGGCGCAGCGTGATTTCCTGGCGCGGCTGCCGCTCGCCGTCGAGGAAGGCGAACGGCTGTTCGTGCATGCGAGCGCCCATGACCCGGCACGATTTCCCTATGTACTCGGCGCGCGCGAGGCGCGTGACAGTCTCACCGCGACGAACGCGCAGCAGACCTTCTGCGGGCACGTACATGTGCCGGCGCTCTATCACCTGTCGCTGACTGGCAAGCTGATCGAATATACGCCCGTCACCGGCTCGCCGATTCCGCTCTTGCGCGGCCGCAAGTGGCTTGCGGTGCTCGGTGCCGTCGGCCAGCCACGCGATAACAACAATGCGGCTTGCTATGCGCTGCTCGACGAACAGCAGAACACGCTCACTTACCTGCGCGTGCCTTACGACATCGCCAGCGCGGCGCGCAAAATTCGCGCCGCGGGCCTGCCGGAGCTACTGGCGGCGCGACTCGAGCGCGGGTATTAGCCGTGGGTCGCGCGCTCTTTCCCGGCGTGATGATCGACGGCTTCCGCCTGGGTGAGCCACTGCACCGTGGCGGGCTGGGCGCTTTGTGGCGCGTCAGCAAACCGGGAATTGATTTCCCCATTCTGATGAAGCTGCCGATCCTCGGTCCCGGGGACGACCCGCTCGACATTCTCGCTTATGAGGTCGAGCAGATGCTGATGCCGCGGTTGTCGGGGCCGCATGTGCCGCGCTTCGTCGCCGCCGGCGATTTCGACGGCCCCTATATCGTCATGGGGCTCATTGCCGGCCATACGCTGAAGGATCGGCTCGGCGCGTTGCCGCTCGACCCGCTCGAGGTCGCGGCCATCGGCGCGAATGTCGCCGACGCGCTTGGCGACCTGCACCGGCAGAGGGTCGCGCATCTCGATCTCAAGCCGAGCAACATCATGATCGAAGCGAGCGGCAATGTGGTGCTGCTCGACTTCGGTCTCTCGCACCATCTCGATCTGCCCGACCTGCCGGCCGAGGAGCTCGAGGGTCCGATCGGCACCAGTGCTTATATCGCGCCCGAGCAGGTGCTCGGTGTGCGCGACGATACGGGCAGCGACCTGTTCGCGCTCGGCGTTATTCTCTATTTCCTGGTAACCGGCGTCCGACCTTACGGCGAGCCGCGCACGGTGAAGCAATGGCGGCAGCGCCTCACCTACGAACCGGTGCCGCCGCGCAGTCACCGACCTGATGTCCCGGCCTGGCTACAGGAGGTGATCCTGCACTGCCTGGAGATCGACCCGCGGCAGCGCTATCAGAGCGCCACGCATATTGCCTTCGACTTGCGTCATCCGGAGCTTATTCCCCTCACCGCGCGCGCGAGTCGCGCCGGCGCGACCGGTCTCATCGGTTTCCTGCGCCGCTGGACGCGGCAGGCCCATGCGCGGGTGCAAATGCTGCCGGAGCCACGCGCCGCGCTGACGCAAGCGCCGATCATTGTCGCTGCCGTGGATCTGAGCGAAGGCCAGGAGGAGTTGGTGCGGGAGCTGCGCGACGCGGTCAAAAAGCTCCTGCAGGGCGTGCCAGGCGCGCGGCTCGCCTGCCTTAATGTGATGAAGCTGTCGCGGATGAAGATCGACACCTACGAAGATGCCGAAGGGCACAACCTGCATCTGCTCAGGCTCGCCGAGCTCAAGCACTGGGGCCGGCCTCTTGAGGGCCTGCCGAACCGGATCACCTATCACGTGATCGAAGCGATGGACCCGGCCGCAGCACTGATCGAGTTCGCGCAGAAGAACAGGATCAACCACCTGGTCATGGGCGCGCGGACCAATTCGGCACTGCGACGCTATCTCGGCAGCGTTTCCGCCAAGGTGGTGGCGGAAGCGCCCTGCTCGGTGACCGTCATTCGAGCGGGCAGCCCCGGTCTCCCGTAGTCGGAGACGGGGCTACCCCATCTCCCCGATCAATCGCAAACCGTGTAGCGATGCCAGCCACGGCGGACGATGTAGCAGTTGCCGCCGTAATAGGCCGGGTAGTAACCGAAGCCGTAGTGCCAGTGATGCCAGCCGCCATGCCAGCCGTGCCAATGGGCGGAGGCGGCGGTTGGGGCGAGCGCGGCGGTGCCGAGGGCGGCGACGGCTCCGAGAGCGATCAAGGTCTTGCGCAGCATGGTCCTGTTTCCTCTGTCGTGGATGCGCGGGGTGCCACATCCTGCCGATCAGTCGCGCCATGCGCGAAGCAGGTTCAACGCGGGCCAAACGGCTTTGAGGCCGATAACGGCTGGTTGAGGGTCTCCCCAAGAGGTATCCCCGACCGCCTTGCGAAGCCGGTTCCCGCGGAGGAAACTAGGCCTTGCCAAGAGGTTAACGAAAATTTCCCTGCGGCCTTTTGAACCTGATCGCTGTTCCCGACGACCCACTCACGAAGCGACCGCCACCCGATGCAGACGACGTCGGATGAAGTGCTGATCGGACGGATCGCTTCCGGCGACCGTGTTGCCATGCAGGTGCTATTCGCACGGCATCACGTCCGCGTGTACCGCTTCGTGCTGCGGCTTGTCCGCAACGAGACGGTGGCCGAGGATACGATCAGTGAGGTGTTCCTCGAGGTCTGGCGCAGTGCCGGACGCTTCGAGGCCCGTTCCTCGGTCTCGACATGGTTGCTGGCGATTGCCCGCTTCAAGGCGCTTTCGGCGCTGCGCAAGCGGCAGGAGAGTGAGCTCGACGAGGAGACCGCAGCGGCGATCGAGGATCAGGCGGATGATCCCGAGGTCGCGCTGCAGAAGAAGGACAAAGGCGAAGTCCTGCGGCAGTGCCTGACCGCGCTGTCCGCGGAGCACCGGGAAGTCATCGATCTCGTTTACTACCACGAGAAGTCCGTGGAAGAAGTCGCACAGATCGTCGGCATCCCGGAAGCCACAGTGAAGACGCGCATGTTCTATGCGCGCAAGAAGTTGAGCGAGCACTTGAAAGCGGCAGGAATAGAGCGAGGTTGGCCATGACGACCGAGCAGCAAGAGCAGAGCGAGATCGAAGCGCTGCTGCCGTGGCACGCGGCCGGCACGCTGTCGCGACGCGATGCACGCAAGGTCGAGGATGCGCTCGCCGCCGATCCGGAGCTCAAGCGCCGGTTCGAGCTGGTGCGTGAAGAAATGTCCGAGACCATCCATCTCAACGAGACGCTGGGCGCACCGTCACGCCGCGCCATGGACAAGCTGTTTGCGCAGATCGAGGCGGAGAGCGGTCCGGCTAAGGCCGTGACGCCGTCGGTCTCGACGCGTATCGCCGAATTCTTCGCGAGTCTCACGCCGCGTACGCTGGCGTGGTCGGCAAGCGCCGTCGCGCTCCTGGTCCTGCTGCAGGCCGGGATCATCGCCGACGTGGTGTTCAAGGACCGCGGTGGCACGCAGCAGCTCGCCAGCGCGAACAATCCGGCAGACGCCAGCTATGCGCTGATCCATTTCGCCCCGCAGGCGAGCGCCACCGACATCACCAATTTCCTCGACGCCAACAAGCTCTCCATCGTCAGCGGTCCGCAGCCGGGCACCGGCATGTTCAAGGTGCGCGTCGCGGTGACCGCGCTGCCGAAGGAGGAATTGGCGAAGCTCGTCAAACGGCTGCAGGGCGACAAAACCGTCGACCTCATCGCGCCTGCGAACTAAGCGGATTTTGACCGGAGGCACATCATGCGCGCATTCCGTGGCCTGCTGATCCTTGCGGTCGCATTCGGTGCGCTGGCGACGAACGCGCTGGCGCAACGCGCCGGCCCGGCCTTTGTCGCCGGCCCGCGCATCTCCGGCCCGAGCAGCGCCATGGGTCCGCGTGAACCACGCGGTCCGATCGGCCCGCGCGGTCCCGGTTGGAACGACGGCGGCGGCTTGGGCGTCGTGGTGACCACCACGACGACCGACGACGGCTCCGGAAAACACACCAACCGCCGCCAGACCCGCCGCACCGGCGGCAGCGGCGTGCCACCCATTGGCGAGACGCGCTTCATCCCCAACGAGGTTGTGCTCGAATTCCGCAACATCTCGCCCGAAGCGATCACGGCGCTCGGACGCCGGCTGCGGCTCACCCAGCTCGAGCGTCAGAGCATCCAGCTCACCAATTCGACCATCGTGCGGTGGCGCATTCCCGACGGACGTTCGGTGTCGGCCGTGGTCCGCGCCGCGGAAGCCCAATCCCAGGTCAGCTTCGCGCAGCCGAATTATCTTTATTCGCTCCAGGAGGACGCGGCGGCCACGCCGAAACCGGCGGCCTCGCTGCAATATGCGGTGGCCAAGCTGCACCTGCCGCAGGCGCTGGAGATCGCCAAGGGCGACCATGTGCTGGTCGCCGTGATCGACTCGGAAATCGACGCGTCGCATCCCGAGCTCGCGGGCGCGATTGCCGAAAGCTACGACGCCGACGGCTCGCCGGGCGGCCCGCACATGCACGGCACCGCGATCGCCGGCCTCATTGTCGCGCATTCACGGCTGCAGGGCGTCGCGCCGGCAGCGCACATCCTCGCCGTGCGCGCGTTCGGCAGTGCCGAGGGCAACACGTTCAACATCCTCAAAGGCGCCGACTGGGCCGCCGGCCACGGCGCACGCATCATCAATATGAGCTTCGCCGGCCCCGCCGATCCGGCGCTCCAGCGCAGCCTCGAGGCTGCGACCAAGCGCGGCATCGTGCTGATTGCCGCGGCCGGCAATGCAGGGCCGAAATCGCCGCCGCTTTATCCCGCCGCGCATGCCAATGTCGTCGCGGTGACCGCCACCGATCCGGAGGACCGGCTGTTCGCCGGCGCCAATCGCGGCCGGCATATCGCCGTCGCCGCCCCGGGCGTCGATCTCGTCCTCGCCAATGTCGGCGGCGGTTATATGGTCAATTCCGGCACCTCGTTCTCGGCCGCGGAAGTGAGCGGCATCGTGGCGCTGATGCTCGAGCGCAAGAGCAATCTGACGCCCGCCGCCGTGCGCAGCATCCTGCAAAGCACCGCCAAGGATCTCGGACCGAAGGGGATCGATGATCAGTTCGGTGCCGGACTCGTCGACGCCTATCAGGCGGTCGCCGCGACACAACCGCAGCCGCTCGCCACGGACACGACCGCTGTTCCGGTGTTGAGCAGCAGCGGCCGATAAGCAACGCGCGCGCCCGCAGAACCCTGCGCTCACGAGAGCGCGTGCAACTAAAATATTGTTAAGTGGCGCCGACTTGGCGCGCGTGGAACAAATCAGTCGCTCCAGCATAAAGCTAGGTGCGGCGATGAAAACAGCTCCACAGAAACCCCGGCGCCGAACGCGCCGACTGCTCATGGGAATAGTGGCGATCGCCGGCATCGCCGCCGTCGCGTTGTTCGCCGCGCGTTTCTGGTACGCGCCAGCCAAGACTCAGACATCGAAGGCGCCGCCGGTGGTGCCGGTGACCGTCGCCCCGGTCACGCAACGCGACGTGCCGATCCTGCTCGATGCGCTCGGCACCGTGCAGGCGATCAACACCGTCGCCATCCGCAGCCAGATCGACGGCAAGTTGCAGTCGGTGAATTTCACCGAAGGTCAGCAGGTCCACAAAGGCGACACGCTCGCCGTTGTCGATCCGCGGCCGCTGCAGGCGGCGCTTGATCAGGCGACTGCGAAAAAGGCGCAGGACCAGGCACAGCTCGTCGACGCCGAAAAGGATCTGCAACGCTTCAGCTCGCTGGCGAAGAAGGAGTTCGAGACACAACAGACCGTGGACTTGCAGCAAGCAAAGGTCGATCAACTCAAGGCGACCATCGATGCCGACCAGGCGGCGATCGAGGCGGCGCAGGTGCAACTCTCTTACGCGACCATCATTGCTCCCATCGACGGACGCGTCGGCTTCCGTCAGGTCGACGCGGGCAACATCATCCATGCCAATGATACGAATCCGCTGACTGTGCTCACGCAGATCGAGCCGGTTACCGCACAGTTCACGCTACCGCAGAAGAATCTCTCCGAGGTGCGTGAAGCGATGCTGCGGGGAGCCGTCCCTGTTCTCGCCTTCGATCAGGATCGCGGCACGCAGCTCGCCGAAGGCAAGCTGCTGCTGATCAACAACCAGATCGACCAGACCACCAGCACGATCCAGCTCAAAGCTATGTTCCCGAACAAGGACGACCGGTTGTGGCCCGGCGAATTCATCCGCGTTCGCGCGCAGGTCGATACACGCAAAGACGCGTTGACGATTCCGCCCGTGGCGCTGCAAAGGTGCCCACAAGGATTCTATGCGTGGATCGCGAAGCCGGACGGCACCGCCGACCAGCGCGCGGTCGAGGCGCAAACCATCGACAACAATACGGCCATCGTGATGAAGGGCCTCTCCGCCGGTGAGCAGGTTGTGGTCAACGGCCAGAGCCGGCTGCAACCCGGCGCACACATCGAGGTGAAGACGGAAAGCGCGAAGAACAGCGCGGAAAAGAACTCATGAACATTTCCGAGCCGTTCATTCGCAGGCCGATCGCGACGTCCCTGCTGATGGGAGCGCTGGCACTCGTCGGCATCGTCACCTTTCCGCTGCTGCCCGTGGCGCCGCTGCCGGAGGTCGATTTTCCGACCATCAGCGTGCAGGCGCAGCTGTCCGGCGCCAGCGCCGACACCATGGCGGCGACCGTGGCGAGCCCGCTGGAGCGGCAGTTCGGTCAGATCTCCGGCGTGACACAGATGACCTCGGTGAGCGTGCTTGGCTCGACCTCGATCACGCTGCAGTTCAACCTCAACCGCAATATCGATGCCGCCGCGCAGGACGTGCAGGCGGCGATCACCGCCGCGGCACGGCAATTGCCGCAAACGCTCACGACGCCGCCGACCTATCGCAAGGTCAATCCCGCGGACTCGCCGATCCTGGTCTATGCCGCGCATGCCGACAATCTGCCGCTGACGACCGTCGATGACTATGCAGACAATGTTGTCGCCCAGCAGATCTCGCAGCTCCCCGGCGTCGCCCAGGTGATCATCGGCGGCGAGCAGCGGCCGGCGATTCGCGTGCAGGTCGATCCGGCCAAGCTGCAGGCGCGCGGACTGACGCTCGAAGACATTCGCGGCGTGCTGGTGAACAGCAGCACCGACGCCGCGAAGGGCTCCATCAACAACGCCGTGCAGAGCTTCACCATCGCCGCCAATGATCAGCTCAACACGGCGGAGCCTTACAACGATGTCATCATCGCCTATCGCAACGGCGCGCCGATCCGTGTGCGCGACGTCGGCCGCGCGGTGTCGGGGCCGCAAGACCGCAATATCGCGGCGCTCGACGGCACCAAGCCGACGGTGATTCTGCTGATCTTCAAGCAGCCAGGCGCCAATGTCATTGAGACCGCCGACGCCATCAAGGCGGCATTGCCTGGATTCTATTCGATCATTCCACCGGGCATGAAGATCGATACGATCATCGACCGTACGCAGACTATCCGTGCCTCCGTGCAGGATGTCGAGTTCACTCTCATGCTCACGATTGCGCTGGTCGTCCTGGTGATCCTTCTGTTCCTGCGCAATATCCGCTCAACGATCATTCCGGCAATCACCGTGCCGCTGGCCTTGCTCGGTGCCGCAGCGGCAATGTATCTAGCCGGCTTCAGTCTCGACAATCTCTCGCTGATGGCGCTGACCATCTCCGTGGGCTTCATCGTCGACGACGCGATCGTGGTCGTCGAGAACATCTTCCGGCATATCGAGGCCGGCACCACGCCGATGGCGGCCGCGCTCAAAGGCGCGCGCGAAATCGGCTTCACAGTGGTGTCGATCAGCATCTCGCTCGTCGCCGTGTTCATCCCACTGCTGCTGATGGGCGGGATCATCGGCCGGCTGTTCCGCGAATTCGCTGTCACCGTCACAGCCGCCATCGCGGTGTCGGTCGTGGTGTCGCTGACACTGACCCCGATGCTGGCGTCGCGCTTCATGACCAAGGAGCCTGAGCATCACGGCCGAATTTATCGCGCCATCGAACGGGTGTTCGATGCGCTGCTCAACGGCTATCGCCGCGGCCTCGACCTGGTGTTGCGGCATCAAGCGCTGACGCTGACCACCTTCTTCATCACCATGGGCATCACCGCGACGATGTTCGTCTTCATCCCGAAAGGCTTTTTTCCGACCCAGGACACCGGACTGATCACGGGCATTTCCGAGGCGGCCCAGGACGTTTCCCCCGCGAAGATGAAGATCCTGCAGCGTCAGCTCGCGGACGTGATCGGCCACGATCCCGATGTGGCCTCCGTCGGTTCGTTCTTCGGAAGCGGCAGCGGCAATACACTCAATACCGGGCGCTTCGTCATCGGGCTCAAGCCCCGCGACGAGCGCACAGCCTCCGCCTCAGAGGTCATCAACCGGCTACGGCCCCAGCTCGCCAGGATCGAAGGCGTCAACCTGTTCCTACAGCCAGCCCAGGACATTACCGTCGGCGGACGCATCGCCCGCGGGCAATACCAGTACACGCTGCAGGATTCGAATCTCGATGAGCTGAACACCTGGGCCCCGCGCATGCTGGCGAAGCTAAAAACGCTTCCCCAGCTTTCCGATGTCTCCACGGACCAGGAATCGAATGCGCCATTGCTGACGGTCAAGATAAACCGCGACGCCGCGGCGCGCTTCGGCATCCAGCCGCAGCTCATCGATGATACCCTCAACGACGCATTCGGCCAGCGGCAGGTGACGCAATATTTTACGCAGCTGTCGAGCTACTTCGTCGTGCTTGAGGTGCTCCCACAACTTCAGGAATCCGCGGCAACGTTGAACGAAATCTACATCAAAGCGCCGGCAACGGGTCAGATGGTGCCGCTCTCGACACTGGTTGATACCAATGTACGCGAAACCGGCCCGCTCTCAGTTTCACACCAGAGTCAGTTTCCCGCGGTGACGCTATCGTTTAACCTGCCGCCAGGCGTGGCGCTCGGACAGGCGGTCAACGCGATCACGCAGGCTGAACGCGAGATGGGCAAACCGCAGTCGCTGATCGGCAGCTTCCAAGGCAATGCGCAGGCGTTCCAGAGCTCGCTGTCCAACGAGCCGGTCTTGATCCTGGCTGCACTGGTCGTGGTCTATGTGATCCTCGGCGTGCTCTATGAAAGTTATGTGCACCCGCTGACCATCCTCTCGACGCTCCCGTCGGCCGGCATCGGCGCCCTGCTGGCGCTATGGGCCGGGCATTTCGACCTGTCGGTGATCGGCATCATCGGCATCATTCTGCTGATCGGCATCGTCAAGAAGAACGGCATCATGCTGGTCGATTTCGCGATCTACCGCGAGCGCGAGGGCTTGACGCCGCAGCAGGCGATCCGCGAAGCGGCGCTGCTGCGCTTCCGCCCGATCCTGATGACCACGGTCGCCGCGCTGCTCGGCGGCGTGCCGCTGATGCTCGGGACCGGTTCAGGATCGGAGCTGCGCCAGCCGCTTGGCTACGCCATGGTCGGCGGGCTGGCGTTGAGCCAGCTGCTCACGTTGTTCACGACGCCGGTCATTTATCTCTATCTTGACCGCGTGCAGACCTGGCTCAGCGGCAAGCCGCGCCACACGTCCGAGGACGAGGTGCCGCAACTCGCCGAGGCTGCGGAATAATCATCGCGCTTGCGGCATCGCTTTTCCGGGAAACGGTCCGATCGTCGCCGGCGCCAGCGTGCGCAGACCGGAGGTGACCGCCTCGCCGACGACCTGCGCGGTTGCTGCCGACAGAGTCCAACCGAGATGTCCATGACCAGTGTTGTAGAACACGCGCGGCTTCCGCCCGGCCCCGACGCGCGGCAGCATATTCGGCAGCATCGGCCGCAGCCCCGCCCAAGGTTCGGCGCGCTCGGTGGCGACGCCGGGAAACAGCCGCCGCGTCCAGTCGATCAGCGGCCGCACGCGATCGGCGCGGATGTCGCGGTTGAACCCATTGAACTCCGCCGTGCCGGCGACACGGAAGCGGTCGGCGCCGAGCCGGCTGGTGACGATCTTGGCATCGTCGTCGAGCAGGCTCACCCAAGGAGCCGCCTTCTGGCTCGTTTCATCGTCGAGATGCACGGTGATCGAATAGCCCTTCACCGGATAGACATTGACGCGGTCGCCGAGCATCGAAGCGAGCTGCCGGCTGGCGACGCCGGCGCAGACCACCACCGCGTCGGCATTCGCACGCTCGACAACAGGCGCGCCTTCGGTGGCACGCCGCCACTGCAGCGCGACACCCTTGTCGGAGACCGTCACAGTTTCGACCGTGGCGTCGCAGATGAAGTGGGCGCCGCGCCGCTCGCAAGCGGCGGCAAGACCGCGAGTGAATTTGTGGATGTCGCCGGTTGAATCCGACGCTGTGTAGAAGCCGCCGTAGTATTCACCGTGGAGCGCCGGCTCGATCGCCGCGATCTCCTGCGGCGTCACGGCGTGACGGTCGAGCCCGCCTTCATTGAGCATGGCGTTGACCGCCGCGGCGTTATCGAAACTCTTGCGGTCGCGATAGACATGCAGAATGCCGCGGCGCTCGAGATCGAAATCGATGCCTTCCTTCTCCGCCATGGCGAAGAGATGCTGGCGCGCGTGGAGGGCAAGCCGCACGGTCGTCAGCGTGTTGGCGCGATAGCGCGGGATCTGGGCGACAAACTCGGCGAGCCAGGAATATTTGTGCCAGCTTGGCGTGAGGTTGAGGAGCAGCGGCGCGCTCGAATCGAACATCCACTTGAGACCCTTGAGCAGCGTCGCGGGCGAATTCCAGACTTCCGCGTTGCTGACCGACAACTGTCCTCCATTGGCGAACGAGGTTTCCATCGCCGCATAGCGATGACGCTCGATCACGGTGACGCTGTGGCCGCGTTCCAGAAGTGCATAAGCTGTGGTGACGCCGGTGATGCCGGCTCCGATAACGGCGATGTGCGCCATAAGAGGCTCCCGCAAACAGTGTTGACCGCATCGGCTCACGCCGATCGACGGTCCCCATCTGTCGCGGTACCTGAGAGCTTAACCCGTGCCCGAAAGCGCGGATGTCCCCTTCGGTGGACGCCACACGTGCCCATGGCACGCTGCGCCTCTCTCCAGATCGTCCAGCCGTGCGGTCCTTTTGCCTGAGAGTTTCCGGGGCGGTTGCTCCGTCGGCGCCGATCTCGGGTTCCCCTAAATCGGTCTCTCCCGCGCGACCTTATTGGACAATGATGAATGTCGTCTCGATTCGCGGCGATTGCAAGGCACTTCGCCGAACAGCGTTTAGGCTTGGTTAGACCGCCGATTGTGCATCTGCGAAGGGGGAATTTACCCACGTGCGAGCGCGGCCAGGAAATCGGCACTCGCCGGCGGCAGCGTGCGCCCTTTCTTGCGCACGACGACGATCGGACGCACGAAATGCCTGCCGGCAATGGCGCGCGAGCGCAATTTACCGGACGGCTTGCTCTCGCTCGCCGCCGACGGAAGCAGCGCCACGCCGAGCCGCGCGCGCACCATGCCGACAGCCGTGGTCATATAGGTCGCCTCGATCGCGGGCTTCACCGTCAGCCCCTCGGCGCGAAAGGCACGCTCAACCACCTGGCGCACCGTGCTCTCCTGGTCCATGAGAATGAGCGGATGCGCAACGAGCTTGGCCGCGGTGATGGTGCGCTCGCGATCCAGCGGATGCGGCTTGAGATAGACCGCGTGCATGCGATCGCGCAGCAGCACCGTCGTCTCGAGCTCCGGGTCATTCACCTCGCCGGCTGCAATGCCGAAGTCGACCGCGTCGGCCTTGACCAGCGCCAGCACGCGGCGGCCGACCCCGTCGCGCACCACGAATTCGACGCCGGGATGCCGGCCACGGAAATCGCGGATCTTTTCCGGCAGCATCGCGGCCGCAAGCGACGGCAGGCAGGCGATGCGTACGATGCCATAGCGCCGGTCGGCCAGCTCCTTGGCGCCGCTGACCACGGCATCGAGCTCGCGCAGCACGCGCTCGAACACCGGAGCGAGCTCGCGTCCGATGCGCGTGAGCGCCACGCTGCGCGTGTTGCGGTCGATGAGCCTGACGCCGAGCGCCGCCTCCAGCTCGCGGATTTGCACGGTCAGGGCCGGTTGTGACAGGTGCAAAGAATGCGCCGCGCGGGTGAAGCTGCCGAGCCGCGAAATGGCGACGAAGCTTCGCATCTGGGGGAGCGTCGGGGCCATAATCATTTTCTATCAGTGAGATACGGAAAATTCAATTTACCAATGAATGGGCGGCCGCTTAGGATCGTGGGCCAACAAGCAATAAGCCGGCCGCACGGCGAACTCCCGGGAGGAAAATCATGGCTCTTTTGTTTCGCGCGCTGACGATCCTGTTCGCGCTGTCGGCGGCGGCCGTCACCGCGACCGGCGCCAAGGCCGAAGTCAGCGAAATCACCGCCGCGCAGCAATACGGCGTCAGCTTCCTGCCGTTGATGGTGATGGAGAAGAAGCAGCTGGTCGAGAAGCACGCGGCGGCGCTCGGCCTTCCCGGCCTCAAGGTGTCCTGGGTCAAGGTCGCCGGCCCGAGCGCGATGAACGACGGGCTGATCTCCGGCTCACTGCACTTCGCCGCGCAGGGCGCACCGTCGATGGTCACGCTGTGGGACAAGACCCACGGACAGATCCGAGGCGTCTGCGCCACCACCACCTATCCGCTCTACCTGGTCACCCGCAATCCCGCGGTGAAGACGCTCAAGGATTTCACCACCGCCGACAAGATCGCCGTGCCCTCGGTGAAGATCTCGACGCAGGCGATCATGCTGCAGATGGCGTCGGCCGCCGCCTTCGGCGGGAAGGATTACGCGCATCTCGATCCCCTGACCATCTCGCTATCGCATCCCGACGCGACGCTCGCCTTCACCAACAACACCGCGGGCGTCAACGCGCATTTCTCCACCTCGCCGTTCTACGAGCAGGAGATCAAGGTGCCGGGCGCCCATGTCATCACCACCAACTATGAAATCCTCGGCGGACCGGCCACAGCGATCGTGATCACCGCCAGCGCCAAGTTCCGCGAGGCCAATCCGAAAGCCTTCAAGGCGTTCGTTGAGGGGCTGACCGAGGCGATCGACATGATCAACAAGGACAAGCGCGCGGCTTCGCAACTCTATCTTGAGGCGGCGAACGACAAGAAGAACAGCGTCGACGACATCAACGCCATCATCAGCGACAAGGACTACGCCTTCACGCTGCAGCCGCAGAAGGTGCTGGCCACCGCGCAGTTCATGGCCAAGATCGGCTCGATCAAGCAGCGGCCGGCCTCGATCGACGAGCTGTTCTTCGATGACATCAAGGGCCTGAAGGGCGATTGAACGAAATGGCAGGCAAGGCGGACGTGCTGCGCATCGGGACCGGCGCTGGCTTTTCCGCCGACCGGCTCGATCCGGCCGTCGACCTGGCGCGCGACGGCGCGCTCGACGTGCTCGTGCTCGAATGCCTGGGCGAACGTACCGTTGCGTTTGCACATCGCGACCGCATGGCGGACCCGCGCCGCGGCTACAACGCGCATCTCGAACGCCGCATGCGCGCGCTGCTGCCGGCCTGCCATGCGGCCGGGACCACCATCATCACCAATATGGGTGCAGCCAACCCGCGCGCTGCGGCCGAGCGCACGCGCGACGTCGCGCAGGCGCTCGGCCTCACGGGACTGAAGATCGCCTGCATCGAAGGCGACGATGTGAGCGATGCCGTCTCGCTCGACACGCCCCTGATGGACGAGCTGGGAACGCTCGGCGATGTCGGCCGCCCGATCGTCGGCATGAACGCCTATCTCGGCACCGATGCGATCCTGCCCGCGCTGGCTGCCGAGGCTGACGTCATCATCGGCGGCCGCCTCGCTGACCCGTCGATGTTCCTGGCGCCGCTGATGCACCGTTTCGGTTGGCGCGAAGACGACACCGCCTTGCTCGGCGCCGGCACGCTGGTCGGACATTTGATGGAATGCGGGATGCAGGTCACCGGCGGCTACTTTGCCGATCCCGGCGTCAAAGCCGTCCCGGACCTCGCCCGTTGCGGCTATCCGATCGCCGAGGTCGCGGCGGACGGCCGCGCGGTGATCACCAAGCTTCCCGATAGCGGCGGCTGCGTCACACAAGCGACGGTGAAGGAGCAGTTGCTCTATGAAGTGCACGATCCGGCGGCCTATCTCACCCCCGACGTCACCGCCGATTTCAGCCGCGTCGCCATCGAGCACGCCGGTCCGGATCGCGTGCGCGTATCCAACGCGTCCGGCCGCGCCCGCCCCAAGCAGTTGAAGGTGACGGTCGGCTTCGACGCCGGCTTTCACGCCGAGGCCGGTGTCAGCTATGCCGGACCCGCGGCCAGCGCGCGCGGACGGCTCGCCGGCGAGATCGTCGCGGAGCGCCTCAAGAAAATCGGCGGCATCGGCGCGAATGCACGCATCGACCTCGTCGGCGTCAGCTCGCTGTTCGCCACCGCCGGCGCCGTCGCGGCCGACGCCGAAGACGTGCGGCTGCACGTGGCGCTGCGCACCACCGACCGCGAGCAGGCGGAGCTTCTCCTCTGGGAGGTCGAGTCGCTGCTGTGCTGCGGGCCGGCGGGCGGCGGCGGCTTTCGCGGCGCGATCACAGCCGCGGTGAGCACAAAATCCGTGCTCATCGATCGCGACAAGGCGACACCGCGCATGGACCTCCTCCTCGCATGAGCCCGCATCCCCGCAACGCCCGGACGCTCATCCGCGACATCGCGCATGCGCGCGCGGGCGACAAGGGCAACACCTCGAACATCAATGTCTGGGCCTACGATCCGGCGGATTTCGAGTTGCTCAAGCGCAATCTCACCGCCGAGCGTATCAAGCGCGCCTTCCCGAGGTTGATCCGCGGTGAGGTCGATCGCTATGTCGTCGAGCACCTGCACGGGCTCAACTTCGTGCTGCACGAGGCACTCGAAGGCGGGGTCAATGCCTCGCTCAACCTCGATTCGCACGGAAAATCGTGGAGTTATCTGATCCTCGGCTTGCCGATCGAGGAATAGGCTGGGAGCTCCCCGTGAACGACCAACCCGCAAAACGGCCGCCGCCGGCACAGCATCGCGAGATGTCCGACCGCGCGGTGGCCTTCTATCTCGTGTTGGTCGCGGTGGTCTGTGTCGGTGGCTATTTCTTCCTGATGAAGCTCATCCACATGTCGCAGGAGGAGGACTGCATCCTCGGCGGCCGGCCCGATTGCGCGTCGATACAAGATCGCTAGTCGAGGGCGCCAAGGTTCGCCACAAGCACTGCCGTCATGCCCCGCGAAGGCGGGGCATCCCAGTAATCGCTGATGTCTGCGATTACTGGATCGTCCGCCTTCGCGGACGATGACGCCGAGTGTGTGGCTCGCGTTGAGCGCATGTCATCCGATTTACTTGTCAAACAACCCGGCGTTGCTTCGTTTGCGCAAAGCTTCGCACTTTCAGCACGACGCTGTTTTTTGAAGTCAGCGCCGCGGAGAAAACTCCAAGGGCGCGCGGGACATCCGTGATCCTTCGGGATCTACGGATCCTTCGCCCCTCGC